>Ga0310786_10001656_pt1 | contig 35802 bp, 28 predicted proteins | sample AusTroGonzalo_MG_FD_203881 | JGI IMG/M metagenome (GOLD analysis project Ga0310786, IMG submission 203881) | Bovine rumen microbial communities from tropical cattle in Woodstock, Queensland, Australia - Gonzalo_03 (v2) (version 2) | ecosystem: Host-associated > Mammals > Digestive system >... | reverse complement strand
GCCAACTTTTTTATTCTGACTTCGTCGAAGTGGAAAGATAGGCCGCACACATCTCGGCACAGCGTTCACCATCAACGCCTGCCGACACGATACCCCCGGCATAGCCGGCACCCTCGCCACAAGGGAAGAGACCACGAAGGCGGACATGCTGCAGGGTGGTCGCATCACGAAGAATACGGACTGGACTACTGGTACGTGTCTCGACGGCTATCAATACCGCCTCGTTGGTCAGAAATCCGTGAGCCTGACGGCCGAAGGTCTTGAAACCTTCCTGCAGACGGTGACCAATCATCGGAGGCAGCCAGAAGTGCAACGGAGACGAAATCAACCCAGGAGCATAGCTCGACTTGGGCAAGTCGTAACTAAGACGGTTGTTGACGAAGTCAGCCATGCGCTGCGAGGGCGCCGTCTGTTTCATATTTCCCTGTTGCCAACACATCCGTTCCAGTTTCTCCTGGAAGCGCATCACACGCAGCACGTCGTCGCCCTCAACATCTTCAGGACGGGTTTCCACGACCATTCCGCTGTTAGACCACGCCGTACCGCGATTGGCAGGACTCATACCGTTGACGACAATCTGTTCCTTATCGGTAGCGGCAGGAATGACGAAACCACCAGGGCACATACAGAACGAATAGACGCCTCGACCGTCGACCTGCGTAACAAAGGAATACTCGGCGGCAGGCAGGTACTTGCCACGTCCCTGACGCGAGTGATACTGTATCTGGTCTATCAACTGCGAGGGATGCTCCAAACGGACACCCACGGCAATGCCCTTGGCCTCGATTTCAATCTTGGTTTCAGCCAGATAGCGATAGACGTCGCGGGCACTATGGCCGGTAGCAAGAATGACCGGCCCCCGATATTCTTTATCGGCCATACAGCCGATAACCCTGTCGTCATCGAGTATCAGTCCCGTCATCTTCGTTTGGAAGTGTACCTCGCCACCACAACGGATGATGGTATTGCGCATATTCTCGATGACCTTAGGCAGACGGTCGGTGCCGATGTGCGGATGGGCATCGGCCAGGATAGCCGTTGAGGCACCATGTTGGCAGAAGACGTTCAGTATCTTGTCGATGTTGCCACGCTTCTTCGAACGGGTGTAGAGTTTGCCGTCAGAGTAGGCTCCTGCCCCACCCTCGCCGAAACAGTAGTTGCTCTCGGCATCGACATGCTGCGTACGCGAAATCTCAGCCAAATCACGTTTGCGGTCATGGACATTCTTTCCACGTTCCAATACGACGGGACGAAGACCTAACTCGATGAGTCGTAATGCCGCAAAGAGTCCACCTGGTCCTGCTCCGACCACAATGACCTGTGGACGATCAGAGACATCGCCATACTCCACATGCTGGTAGGCATCGTCGGCAGGCTGTTCGTTGATATAGACACGCACCTTCAGGTTGACGAAGATGGTACGCTGACGGGCATCAATGCTGCGCTTCAATATACGCACCGCCGTACAAGTACGGACATCGAAGCCATACTCGTCAGCTAGCCACGCCTTCAGGTTCTGCTCGTTGGCAGCCACCTGTGGCAGCACCCGTATCTGATATTCGCCGGTCATCTGTAGTACAAGAAATAGACAGCTGCCAGCACAATAACCAGTACAATCAGTACGACGGACTTCAGGACGCACGTCGTCACCTTTTTAATAATAAGGAAGGCCACGATAATGGCGACCAACAGGAATATGTAATAGCCAATATTCTCCATACGCTAATTATTTGAACATTTTACGGAATGCTACGGGGATAGGGGTTTCAAACTCCATGGGCTGCCCCGTCACGGGATGCGTAAAGCAGAGTAGCCAGGCATGCAGACAGAGGCGGTGCAGCGGGTCGTCGCCATTGCCGTACTTCATGTCGCCGCAGACGGGATGTCCCATGTCGGCCGAGTGGACGCGGATCTGGTTCTTGCGTCCCGTCTCCAACTTGAATTCCACCAATGAGTGGTCTGCCGTACGGTCCAGAACATGGAAGTGGGTAATGGCATACTTGCCACCATTGTCCGTAGGTGACGAATAGGTAATGTATGCCTTGTTGTCTTTCAGCCAATTAGCAATAGTGCCTTCGTCGTCCTCCATCTCACCACTGACCACAGCCACATAGCGACGGTCGTAGACAATGTCGTGCCAGTTGTTTTCCAGAATCTGCTCCGTCTCTATATCCTTGGCGTAGACCATCAGCCCGCTGGTATCACGATCGAGCCGGTGGACAACGTGGGCATTGCACTTCTGGCGCGACTTCTTGAAATAGTCGTCAAGTACTGATTTCACGTTCAGCGTCGAGTGGCCAGCTGCCATCGAGAGAATGCCGACGGCTTTCTCTATAACAATCAACCAGCGGTCTTCATAGACAATCTTGACATAACGGCTCTTGAACCCCTGCTGATTGCGCTTTGTATTCGACACGGCAATCTTCATGCCAGGCTGCAGGGGAAAGTCAAACTGGGAGATGGTCTTGCCATCAACCTTAACTCCGCGTCCCTGTAGCGTAGCCTTAATCTTAGAACGACTCTGCGATACGTTTTTGAGCAGCCACTCCAATAAAGGAGCAGCCTCCTCAACGGTGTAATGACTGTAATCGCCCTGTGTACCTATGTTTGTATTTATTCTCATAACGGTTGCAAAGTTACGAAATAATTCATAATTAATACGCGTAATTCATAATTATTTTGTACCTTTGCACCCAAATTAATATAATAAGGTATAAGGAGAAGACATGATTACAGTCACAAATCTGGCTATTCAATTCGGAAAGAAGGTTCTGTACAAGGACGTGAACCTGAAGTTTACAAGTGGAAACATTTATGGAATCATCGGTGCCAACGGCGCAGGAAAGTCTACGCTGCTACGCGCTATCAGCGGTGAGCTGGAACCCAACAAGGGAACGGTCGAGATGCAGCCGGGCGAGCGCCTGTCGGTACTGGAACAGGACCACTTCAAATATGATGAATACACGGTGATGGACACCGTGCTGATGGGTCACAAGCCCATGTGGGACAACATGAAGGAGCGCGAGGCACTCTACTCGAAACCCGAGATGACCGAGGAGGACGGCAACCGCGCCGCCGAACTGGAGATGGCCTTTGCTGAGATGAACGGCTACGAGGCCGAGAGCGAGGCCGCACAGTTGCTGCAGAACCTGGGCGTACAGGAGGGGCAGCACTACAAACAAATGAGCGACATATCGAACAACGAGAAGGTGCGCGTCATGCTGGCCAAGGCCCTCTTCGGACATCCTGACAACCTGTTGCTTGATGAGCCTACCAATGATCTCGACCTGGACACCGTGCAGTGGTTAGAGGAATACCTGTCGAACCTGGAGCAATGTGTGCTCGTGGTCTCGCACGACCGTCACTTCCTCGATGCCGTCAGCACCCAGACCGTTGACATTGACTTTGGCAAAGTAACGTTATTCTCGGGTAACTACTCGTTCTGGTACGAGTCGTCGCAGCTGGCCCTGCGCCAGGCCCAGAACCAGAAGATGAAGGCCGAGGAGAAACGCAAACAGTTGGAGGAGTTCATACGCCGATTCTCGGCCAACGTGGCCAAGTCGAAGCAGACCACCTCGCGCAAGAAGATGCTGGAGAAGCTGAACGTTGAGGAAATCACACCGTCAACACGTAAGTATCCGGGCATCATCTTCCAGATGGAGCGTGAGCCGGGCACCCAGATTCTGGAGGTAGAGGGCCTGAAGGCCGTCGACGCTGACGGAACGGTGCTGTTCGACAACGTGTCGTTCACCATCGAGAAGGGACAGAAGACTGTCTTCCTCTCGCACAACCCCAAGGCCATGACCGCTCTCTTTGAGATTATCAACGGCAACCGCGAGGCCGAGGCTGGCACCTACAAGTGGGGCGTCACCATCACGACGGCCTACCTGCCGCTGGACAACACCAACTTCTTCCAGTCGGAAATGAACCTCGTCGACTGGCTGTCGCAATGGGGACCGGGCAATGAGGTGACGATGAAGTCGTTCTTGGGCCGCATGCTGTTCAAGGAGGAGGACGTGCTGAAACATGTCAACGTGCTCAGCGGTGGCGAGAAGATGCGCTGCATGATAGCACGTATGCAGCTGAAGAACGCCAACTGCCTGATACTCGACACGCCGACCAACCACCTCGACCTGGAGTCGATTCAGGCCTTCAACAACAACCTGATACAATTCAAGGGCAACATCCTGTTCGCCTCGCACGACCATGAGTTCATCAACACCGTGGCCGACCGCATCATCGAACTGACGCCGAAGGGCACCATCGACAAGCTGACAACGTACGACGACTACATCTACGACGAGGCCATCAAAGAGAAAAAAGCCGAACTTTACGCTTAATGGCACGGTTTTTGCTGTCTTCGTATTAGAAACATTTAAGCATTGTTTATCATGGAAGAAAAAGATATTAACATCGAAGAGGAGGAGAACCTGAACACAGAAAACGCAGAGACCCCAGAAGTCTCAGAGACTTCAGAAGTCCCAGAGGATAAAGACCCGCTGGACACAGCCCTCGATGAGATTGCCTCGTTGAAAGACAAATACCTGCGCTCGGTGGCAGAGTTCGACAACTACCGTAAACGTACGCTCAAAGAGCGCGCTGAACTTATATTAAATGGTGGTGAGAAGGTGCTGACTGCCATTTTGCCAGTTGTTGATGACATGGAACGAGCCATTGAGAACGGCGCTAAGACAGATGATCCGCAAGTGCTGCGCGAAGGTATGGAAATCATCTACAACAAGTTGCTGAAAACCATGGAAGCTCAGGGAGTAACCGTCATCGAGACAGAAGATGCCGATTTCGACACCGATGTTCATGAAGCTGTAGCTATGGTTCCTGGAATGGGCGACGAAAAGAAAGGCAAGGTTATTGACTGCCTGCAGAAAGGATATAAACTAAACGACAAAGTAATACGCCACGCCAAAGTGGCAGTTGGACAATAACAACACATGGCACAGAAAAGAGACTACTACGAGGTGCTGGGCGTCGAGAAAGGCGCATCAGAAGACGAGATTAAGAAGGCGTACCGCAAGATAGCCATCAAATACCACCCTGACCGCAATCCTGGTGACAAGCAAGCCGAGGAGAAGTTCAAGGAGGCTGCAGAAGCCTATAACGTATTGCACGATCCTAAGAGCCGTCAACAGTATGACCAGTTTGGCTTCAACAATCCGTTTGGAGGAGCCGGAGGCTTCGGCGATGCCGGTTTCAGTTCCATGAATATGGATGACATCTTCTCCATGTTCGGCGACATCTTCGGTGGACATGGTTTCGGCGGCTTTGGCGGCGGCACCCGTCGTCCTCAGCAGCATCGTGGCAGCGATTTGCGTCTGAAAGTACGGCTGACACTACAGGAAATCAACCAGGGCGTTACCAAGAAGTTCAAAGTTCGCAAGGACATTCCCTGCCAACATTGTAACGGGTCAGGAGCTGAGGTAGGTTCCGGTACTGAGCAATGTCCTACCTGTCACGGTTCGGGTGTCATCAGTCACACCACGCAGAGCATCTTCGGCATGATGCAGACGCAGGGCATCTGTCCTACCTGCGGCGGTGAAGGTTCTGTCATCAAAAACAAATGCCATGAGTGCGGAGGCTCCGGAGTCATCAAGGGCGAGGAGGTCGTCGAGATTAAGATTCCAGCTGGCGTTGCTGAAGGTATGGTCGTCAATGTTCCTGGAAAAGGAAATGCTGGTATTAGAAACGGTGTGAATGGTGATATACAGGTATTCATTGAAGAAGAACCTAACGATACATTTATCCGAGACGGTAACGACCTTATCTATAACCTGCTGCTCGACTTCCCCACGGCAACTCTTGGTGGCGAAGTAGAGATTCCCACCATTGAAGGATCTAAAGTCCGAGTGAAAATTGACAATGGCACTCAACCTGGCAAGACACTCCGTCTGCGTGGCAAAGGACTGCCTGCCGTACAAGGTTACGGCAATGGCAAAGGTGATTTGGTGGTCAACATCAGCGTCTATGTTCCAAAGACCCTGAGCCGTGAAGAAAAGGATATCATCCAGAAACTTGGGGACAGCGATAACTTCAAAGGTGACAAACAGACGAAGGACACAATTTTCCAACGTTTCAAGAACTATTTCAACTAATCACCCATCAGAAATATGACGTACGAAGAGACCTGCGATTGGCTGTTTAACCAGACTGCCAACTATGAAAGCCAAGGCCAAGGAGGCTATAAGGCCAGTCTTGACAATATGCTGAAGCTTGATGAGCATTATGGAAATCCGCACAAGAGCTTCAGATGTATTCATATCGGCGGCACCAATGGCAAAGGCTCTGTTTCCCACACAATTGCATCCATATTACAGATTTGCGGATACAAAGTGGGGCTTTACACGTCACCTCACCTGCTCGACTTTAGCGAGCGCATCCGCGTTAACGGGCAGCCCATCAAGCAAGAATATGTATCCCAGTTCGTTGAAGAGGGTAAGGATTTTTTCGAACAGTTGGGAAATACTTTTTTTGAGATTGCCACCGAAATGGCTTTCTGCTATTTCAAAGACTGCGATATTGACATTGCCGTAGTAGAGGTTGGTCTTGGCGGACGACTTGACAGCACCAATATCATCAACCCTATACTTTCTGTTATTACCAACGTCAGTCTGGATCATACTAGAATATTAGGTTCTTCGGTGGAACAGATAGCGGTTGAGAAAGGTGGTATCATTAAGGATACCATACCTGTTGTCATTGGTGAAGCCTCTGCAGAAATCCGTCCCATCTTCGATGCACTTGCACAGCAATGTGATGCCCCCATTATCTATGCTGAAGATAATGAGGAAATTCTATCTGCAGAAATATTAAAAGACGGTAGTGGTATCTATTATGAAACAGCCCATGCCGGAATGTTCAAAGGTCAGCTTGGTGGTGACTATCAAATAAAGAATACGCGTACAATTATTAGTGCGCTCAAAGAACTGATGAATCAAGGTTACCTTATCGAACCAGAATCTGCAAATGCCAAAATTGCCGTTCAGAAAGAAATCAGCGAGGCATTCCTCCATGTCAGCGAGATCACCGGACTGCAAGGAAGATGGCAGATCATCAGAACTTCACCCACCGTTATCTGTGATATAGGTCACAATGTGGCGGCTTGGGAACAACTGAACAAGCAACTGGAAACCGTCGAGTGTAATCACCTGCACATCATCTTTGGCATGGTTGATGACAAGGATGTATATGGCGTCATGTCACTACTTCCCAAGAAAGCTACCTATTATTTCACCAAGCCGTCTACGAAACGTGGACTCCCAGAACAGTCGCTGTTGGTCTTCGGACAGCAATTCAACCTGTCTGGCCAGAGTTATGCCACCGTTGAAGAAGCTTACTCTTCTGCTATCAGAACAGCAGAAAATAAGGACATAATATTCATTGGAGGTAGCAATTATGTGGTGGCAGACTTCCTGAAAACGCGAGTTTAGGTGTTTTTAACACTCCCTTAAATCTTTTTTTCGCATATTCGTTCGTTTGTTTGGTTTATTTTTTGTTACTTTGTAGGCAAATACTATAAACTTAAAACAAACAGTTATGTCAAACACTACAGAAAATGCGAATCTCTGTGGTCTGAAGCGCGAAGACTTCCAGGCCACGATTAACGGTAAGAAAACCGATTTGTACATCCTGCGCAACCGTAAAGGTTACGAAGTAGCAATCTCAAATTATGGCGGCGCCATCTGTGCCATCATGGTTCCCGACAAGAATGGAAACGTGGGAAACGTCATTCAGGGACATGCTAACATCCAGCAGCTCACCAGCGGTGACGAGCCTTACCTCTCGACGCTAATTGGCCGTTGGGGTAACCGCATCTGCAAGGGACAATTCACGCTGAACGGCAAGGACTACCAGCTGGCCATCAACAACGGACCTAACCACCTGCACGGCGGACTCAAGGGCTTCAACGCCAAGATTTGGGATGCCCGTCAGATGGGTCCCCGTTCACTGGCCCTGCATCGCATCTCCAGTTATGGTGAGGAAGGCTATACAGGCGAACTTGACGTGACGGTTGAATTCACCTTCACCGACCTTAACGAACTGGTTATCGAGTATCTGGCTACGACCAACAAGAAGACCATCGTCAACCTGACGCACCATGCCTTCTTCTCATTGGCAGGAACGGCTGATCCCACCCCTGGTATCGACGACTTGATCTGCGAAATCAATGCTGACTTCTATCTGCCTACTGACGACACCGCTATTCCTACAGGCGAAATTCTGAAGGTTGATGGCACACCGTTCGATTTCCGTGCCCCTAAGGCTATTGGTAAGGAGATTGACGCTGACAATGAGCAGATTAAGTTCGGTAACGGCTACGACCATAACTATGTGCTGAACAAGAAGGAAGAGGGTGAGATGAGCTTCGCCGCCCGTCTGACTGAGCCGAAGAGCGGCCGCACCTTAGAGTGTTACACCACTGAGCCCGGCATGCAGCTCTACACGGGTAACTACCTGTGCGGCTACAAGGGTGCCAACGGTGCCACATTCCCCCGCCGCTCGGCAGTCTGCTTGGAGACCCAGCACTTCCCCGATACTCCTAACCGTCCGTACTTCCCCAGCGTCGTGCTGAATCCCGGGGAGCGCTTCAAGTCAAAGACTATCTATCGTTTTGGAGTAGTTGAATGAGTATTGACAATTGAAAACTAAAGACTATTATGACACAGAAACAAACCCCGAACTATCTGTTCCCGTTGATTATTGTGTTCATCGTGTGCTTCCTCATTGGATTCATCACAACGATGAACAACTCCATGATTGCTTTCCTGTCTGAAGCTTTTCATCTGACAGCTCAACAGGGACAGTATGTTAACACCGCCTTCTATGGTGCATATCTGCTGGCCATTCCGTTTGCCATGCTCATGAGTAAAATTGGCTACAAAGGCACCCTGCTTTTAGGACTTGCCGTTGCTGGTATCGGCTTTGTTATCAATTCGTTTGGTATCAATGCTGCAATTTCTGCTGGAAGCAACGTTTACGTTGTATTCTTGCTCTCCATGTGTATCGTAGCTATGGGTGTGGTCATGCTGCAGAACGTGGCCAACCCCTACGTAATGGTATTAGGTAAGCCTGAAAGCGGTGCTTTCCGTATGACGCTGTCACAGGCCCTGAACTCTGTAGCAACCACCGTTGCACCTATCTTTATTACTACCGTTATCATTGCCGGCAAGGCTCCTACCCCCGACGCTGTACCAGGACCGTTCCTCGGATTAGGCATCTTTACGCTTATTATCTGTGGTATTCTGGTGTTCCTGAAGTTGCCAAAGATTGATGAAGGCAAGCAGGCCGAAGAGGAGTCTGGTGAAAAGAAGGAGTACAAGTCAAGCGTATTCAAGTATACACACGTATGGCTCGGTGCATTGGCAATCTTCATGTACATGGGTGTTGAGATTGGTGTTCCATCGATGTTGCCTTATCGTTTCCAACTGCTCTATCCCGACATGGATCCTGCTGCCTGTGCCTCAATGGCTACTAGTTATCTGGCCTTCTATTGGGGCGGAATGATGGTAGGCCGTTTTGTTGGTGCTGGTATCTTGACAAAATTTGAACCGCGTAAACTGTTGACGTCCTGCTTGTGTCTCGGTGCCTTGTGTATCGCTTTGTCGCTCATCATGTCGTCATCAATGATTGGCATATGGTTGATGTTGGCCGCAGGTCTGTTCCACTCTGTGATGTGGCCCCTCATCTTCAACCTGGGTCTGCAAGAGCTTGGCCCTCACACCAAGGCTGCTTCAGGCGTCATCAACACGGGTGTTATCGGCGGAGCCCTGCTTATGCCGGTCATGGGTGCTATGGTTGATGCCGCGGGTGTCATCATCGCCCTCTGCGCTATGTTCGTATTCTACGCCTATATCATCTGGTTCTGTAATTTCGGCAGCAAGATTGGTATCAGCGCAAAATAAACTCACAAACTATTAACTCATAAACTTAAAGTAAGAAACATGATTGACATTGAATTTGTAAGAAGCCGCTTCATCAAGCACTTTGACGGACAGACAGGTAACGTCTACACATCACCCGGTCGTATCAACCTGATTGGTGAGCATACTGACTATAATGGCGGATTCGTATTCCCCGGAGCTGTTGACAAGGGTATCACAGCCGAAATGCGCGTTAACGGAACAGAAGACACCGTGATGGCCTACGCCATCGACCTGAAGGACCGTGTGGACTTCCACCTCAACGACCCAGCAGGCCCCAAGGCATCCTGGGCTCGCTACATCTACGGTATCGCCAAGGAGTTCCAGAAGCTCGGCGTTCCCGTCAAGGGTTTCAATATCGCTTTCGCTGGTGATGTGCCCCTCGGTGCCGGTATGTCTTCAAGTGCTGCCATGGAGAGCTGCTTTGCCTGCGGTCTGAATGACCTCTTCGGCGATAACAAGGTGTCACAATGGGATATGGTACTGGCCGGTCAAGCAACAGAGCATAATTACTGCGGTGTGAATTGCGGTATCATGGACCAGTTTGCCAGCGTCTTCGGTAAGGCAGGTTGCCTGATGCGCCTCGACTGCCGCAGCCGCGAGTTCGAGTACTTCCCCTTCAAGCCCGATGGCTATCGCCTCGTATTGCTCGACAGCGTTGTGAAGCACCAGCTGGCCGGCTCGCCTTATAACGACCGCCGCAACTCTTGCGAGAACGTGGTGAAGCACATTGCTGCCAAGCATCCGGAGGGCAAGTTTGAGACCCTGCGCGACTGCACCTGGGAGCAGTTGGAGGAAGTGAAGGCTGAGGTTGGCGACGAGGATTACATGCGCGCTAAGTTCGTGCTCGGCGAGAAGGATCGTGTGCTGGCTGTCTGCGACGCCCTGAATGAAGGCGACTACGAGAAGGTGGGCGAAATGATGTACAAGACTCATGAGGGCCTATCGAAGGACTACGAGGTCAGCTGTGTTGAACTCGACTATTTGAACGACATTGCTAAGGAGTGTGGCGTAACAGGTAGCCGTATCATGGGTGGCGGCTTTGGTGGCTGCACCATCAACCTCGTGCGCAACGACCTCTACAAGAAGTTTGTGGAGACTGCCAAGCAGAAGTTCAACGAGAAGTACGGCCACGAGCCCAAGGTCTATGACGTCGTCATCGGCGATGGTTCGCGCCGTCTCTGCTAATTGCTAATCAAAAGAAAGCCTTTCCCTAAAACATGGGGTGTGGCTTAGCGAATACAAGATCCGCGAAACCCTTAACAAGTTTCGCGGATTTTTAGCGATTTATTTTGTCCTTCCACTTTTTTTAGTTAACTTTGTCGGCGTTTTCAGAACGCTATCAGTAAGCATGAACATTATTCACCATATTTAAACAGTATAACAAGATGACAATCAATGAAATGAACTTTGCCGGTAAGAAGGCAATCGTGCGCGTTGACTTCAACGTGCCCCTCGACGAGAATGGTAAAATTACTGATGACACCCGCATTCGCGGCGCCCTGCCCACACTGAAGAAGATTCTGGCTGACGGTGGTGCTACAATCATCATGTCGCACATGGGCAAGCCCAAAGGCAAGGTGAATCCCAAGCTTTCGCTGGGTCAGATTCGTGAGGCTGTGGAGAAGGCATTAGGCGTTCCTGTGGCATTCGCCCCCGACTGTGCCAAGGCTCAGGAGGCAGCTGCTGCCCTGAAGATGGGCGAGGCCCTGCTGTTGGAAAACCTGCGCTACTATCCTGAAGAGGAAGGCAAGCCCGTTGGTATCGAAAAAACTGATCCCGCCTACGACGAGGCTAAGAAAGCCATGAAGGCCAGCCAAAAGGAGTTTGCCAAGACGCTGGCCAGCTATGCTGACTGCTATGTGATGGATGCATTCGGTACCGCTCACCGCAAGCATGCTTCTACCGCTGTTATCGCCGATTACTTCGACACCAACAACAAGATGCTGGGCCTGCTGATGGAGAAGGAGGTTCAGGCTGTCGACAACGTGCTGTCAAACATCAAGCGCCCGTTTGTGGCTATCATGGGTGGCTCGAAGGTGTCTTCTAAGATTGGCATTATTGAGAACCTGTTGGGTAAGGTTGATAAGCTCATCCTCTGTGGTGGTATGACCTATACCTTCGCCAAGGCTCACGACGGTGAGATTGGTGAGTCTATCGTCGAGCTTGACAAGTTGGACGTTGCCCTGGGTGTTGAGGAACTGGCTAAGAAGAACGGGGTTGAGCTCGTTCTGGGTTCTGACTGTACTGCTACCAACGGTCTGGACTTCGGTACGATGAGTGTTAAGCCCGGTGCTGAGATTATCACATGCCCTGCCAACAAGGTTCCTGCTGGTTTCGAGGGTGTCGATGCCGGTCCTGAGAGCCAGAAGGCTTTTGCTGCCGCTATTGCTGGTGCCAAGACCATCCTGTGGAACGGTCCTGCAGGTGTATTCGAGTGCGATGCCTTCACGGCTGGTAGCCGCGCTATCGGTGAGGCTATTGCCAAGTCTACGGCTGAGGGCGCTTTCTCGCTGATTGGTGGTGGCGACTCTGTGGCTTGTGTCAACAAGTTCGGTCTGGCTGACCAAGTGAGCTACATCTCTACTGGTGGTGGTGCCCTGCTCGAGGCTATCGAGGGTAAGGTCCTGCCAGGCGTAGCTGCAATCAAGGGAGAGTAACCTTTGAAAAGATGAATATATAAAGACGAGATAGTTCGCAAATGATAATGACACCATTGTTATTCGAGCCCAATCTACACCCCGTCGTTTGGGGAGGTGAAAAGCTATGCAAATACAAAGGCATAGCTGTAGCCGACCAACCCATCGGCGAAAGTTGGGAGGTGAGTGCTGTGCCCACGAGCACTAGCATTATTGCCAACGGTGAGTATGCAGGGCGCGATCTTATCTCTGTCATCAACGAAGCTCCAGAAGCCATCTTGGGCAAGAGCGTTAGTGAGAAATTTCACCAGCAGCTTCCGCTGCTGGTGAAATTCATTGACGCCAAGAAGGATCTGAGTATTCAAGTACACCCTAATGACGAAATGGCACAGCGTGAGCACGGCAAGATGGGCAAGAGCGAGATGTGGTACATTATTGACGCTGCCCCAGGAAGTTATCTTTATGCCGGCTTCAAGCGTACCATCACCCCAGAAGAATACAAGCGTCGCATAGCCAACGGCACCATCACGGGCGTACTGGCCAAGCATACGGTGAAAGCAGGCGACGTCTTTTATCTGCCAGCCGGACGCGTACACGCCATTGGGAGTGGTATCATGTTAGCCGAGGTGCAGCAGTCGTCAGACGTCACATACCGCATATTCGACTATAACCGCCCTGGCATGGATGGCAAGCCGCGTGAGTTACATACGGAGTTAGCGGCACAAGCTCTGAACTTCCATGTAGAAGAAGAGTACCGCACCTATTATGAACGTGGAATAAACGAGGCTAATCTCGTGGTGGATTCGCCCTACTTCAGTGTACGCGTGATAGAAGCCGATAGTATATTCCACCGCAATCTGACAAAGTACGATAGTTTTATTATTTGTATGTGTATCGAGGGTGATTGTCGTATACGTGTGAGAGAGAATAGTGCTGAGGTGCTACTACGTCAGGGTAATAGCTGCCTAATACCGGCAGCTATCGCCAATTATGATGTAATACCCGTTGGTCGGAAAACGCGTATTCTCGATGCTTTCATCGACAACATGGACCGTACGTTAGCAGGAGCGATGACGCGCATCCTGCATATCTCGATGAAATAAGCTACGGTCATGAACGAACACAAAATAATCAACGACCCGGTATTTGGGTTCATCAAGATTCCTCGGGGACTACTCTACGACATCGTTCAGCATCCATTGATGCAACGATTGAACCGCATCAACCAACTCGGCTTAGCCTCAGTAGTTTACCCAGGTGCAAGACACACACGATTCCAACATTCTTTGGGAGCTTTTCACCTGATGAGCGAAGCCATCCTCTCGCTCCAGCAGAAGGGCAATTTTATTTTCGACTCAGAAGCTGAGGCCGTACAGGCAGCCATCCTGATGCACGATATTGGGCACGGCCCCTTTTCACATGTATTGGAGAATACGCTCATCAAGGGTATATCTCACGAGGAGATATCTCTCATGATGATGGAGCAGATTAACCGTCATACAGGCGGACAGCTGAATCTAGCCATCAATATCTTCAAGGGTGAATACCCCAAGAACTTCCTTCATCAGCTCATCTCGAGCCAACTTGATATGGACCGGCTGGACTACCTGCGTCGCGACTCATTTTACACTGGCGTGACAGAAGGCAATATCGGCTCGGCAAGAATCATCAAGATGCTAAACGTTGTCAACGATTCTTTGGTCGTTGAGTCGAAAGGAATCTACTCTCTTGAAAATTATTTAACAACAAGACGACTTATGTACTGGCAAGTTTACCTGCATAAGACGGCAGTTGCCTGTGAGAAAGTCTTAGTTAATACATTAACTCGTGCCAAGGATCTGACACGACAGGGGAAATGCGTATTTGCATCGCCGTCGCTACTTTATTTCCTTGAAAACCAGGTAGACGCAAAATGGTTTGCCACCCATGAAGAAGCCCTTCAACGCTACGGTGATTTAGACGATAGTGACATATGGAGTGCCATGAAAGCATGGAAGTATAGCGAAGACAAAATACTTTCGACGCTGGCTACGGACATGCTGAACCGTCACATCTTCAAGGTAGAGGTGAACGAGATACCAGTAGGTGAGGAACGCATCACGGATATTGCCGCCAACATAGCTTCCAAGATGGACATTAGCGATGAAGAGGCCCGTCGTTACATGATGAGCATCAATACTATTCAGAAAGATATGTATAACGTTGAGGACGATAGTATCACAATTCTTTACAAAGACGGTACAATGAAGGATATATCGGAGGCTTCAGAATTGCTAAATGTGCAGTTACTTTCTAAAAAAATAAGAAAATATTACCTTTGTTATCAGCGTTTTGAATAATTTTCATTACCTTTGCAAGCAAATTCAATTGAATCAGGTATGGAATTTACAGCAAAACAGATTGCAGAGTTTGTCGAAGGTCGTGTGGAAGGTAATGAAAATGCTTCCGTCAACACTTTCGCAAAAATCGAAGAAGGACGTGAAGGGGCACTCTCATTCCTGTCAAATCCCAAATACACCCACTATTTGTACGACACAAAATCGACTATTGTCCTCATCAATGAGGATGTGGAACTGGAGAAAGCCGTATCCCCCACCCTTATCCGCGTGAAGAACGCCTATGAGAGTGTGGCGCGACTGCTACAACTCTATGAGTCAATGAAGCCCAAGAAGACCGGAGTAGACTCTCTGGCCTTCGTATCGCCGACGGCCAAGATTGGCAAGGATGTATATATAGGGCCGTTCGCCTACATCGGCGAAAACGTGGAGATAGGCGACGGGACGCGCATCTTCCCACATGTGACCATCTACGACGGTACCCGTATCGGACAACGTGTAACCATCCATGCTGGTGCTGTCATCGGCGCCGACGGTTTCGGCTTTGCCCCCAATACGGAAGGCTACGAAAAGATTCCGCAGATAGGTATCGTCATTATTGAGGATGACGTGGAGATAGGTGCCAACACCTGTATTGACCGTTCAACGATGGGCCAGACCCTCATTCATCGCGGCGTCAAGTTGGACAACCTCATTCAGGTGGGCCACAACTGCGAAATCGGAGAAAACACCGTCATGTCGGCCCAGGCAGGCATGGCGGGCTCCACCAAGGTGGGCGCCTGGTGCATGGTGGGTGGACAGGCTGGTTTCTCAGGCCACATAACCATTGCCGACAGAACCATTGTCGGAGCCCAGAGCGGTGTCATCAGCAACACCAAGGGTAACGGAGAACAACTAATAGGTGCGCCAGCCGTTAATCCGAAGATGTATTTCAAGGCCAGGGCTCTCGATGCCAAACTGCCCGAGATGTATCGTCAGATTGCAGCCTTGCAACGAGAGTTGGACGAATTGAAAAAGAAACTATAAAAAATATGAAACAAAAGACACTTAAAGGAAGCTTTTCACTATGTGGCAAGGGCCTGCATACAGGTCTGAGCCTGACGGTGACTTTCAATCCCGCCCCTGAAAACACGGGGTACAAGATTCAGCGCATTGACTTGGAAGGCATGCCAACCATTGAAGCGATAGCTGAAAACGTGGTTGATACCCAACGTGGCACAGTGCTCGGCAAGGGTGAAGATTTCCGTGTATCTACTGTTGAGCACGGTCTGTCAGCCCTCTATGCGTCGGGCATCGATAACTGCTTGATTCAGGTGAACGGCCCAGAATTCCCCATCCTCGACGGCTCTGCCATCCAGTATGTGGAAAAGATTCGCGAAGTGGGCATCGAAGAGCAGAATGCCCCCAAAGACTGGTATATCATCCGCAAGAAGATAGAAGTGAAGGACGAAACAACTGGTTCGTGCATCACCATCTTGCCCGATGAGGACTTCTCGATTACGGCTATGTGCTCGTTCGAGTCGAAATTCATCAACTCGCAGTTTGCCTCGCTTGACAATCCACAGGATTATGCTACTGAGATTGCCAGCGCCCGTACGTTTGTCTTTGTCCGTGACATCGAGCCGCTGCTACAGGCCAACCTCATCAAGGGTGGCGACCTGGATAACGCTATCGTCATCTACGAGCGCCAGACTACGCAGGAACGTCTCGACAAACTGGCTGATATGCTGAACGTGGAGCATCGCGATGCCACCGACTTAGGCTATATACAGCACAAACCGCTACAATGGGAGAACGAGTGTACGCGCCACAAGTTGTTGGACGTCATCGGCGATATGGCACTTATCGGACGCCCCATTAAGGGTCGCATCATTGCCACACGCCCTGGACATACCATCAACAACAAGTTTGCCCGTCTCATGCGCAAAGAAATCCGCAAGCATGAGATTCAGGCACCTATCTACGACCCGAATGAGGAGCCGGTGATGGACGTCAACCGCATCCGCGAACTGCTGCCCCACCGCTACCCCATGCAGCTGGTCGACAAAGTGGTGGCTTTGGGTGCCATGAGTATTGTAGGCGTGAAGAATGTCACGTCGAACGAACCGTTCTTCCAGGGGCATTTCCCCCAGGAGCCCGTCATGCCGGGTGTGCTTCAGATTGAGGCAATGGCACAATGTGGCGGTCTGTTGGTACTGAACACGTTGGAAGAGCCTGAGCGCTGGTCAACCTACTTCATGAAGATTGATGACGTCAAATTCCGTCAGAAGGTAGTACCTGGCGACACGCTGGTATTCAAGGTTGATCTGCTGGCTCCTGTCCGTCATGGTGTTTCGTCCATGAAGGGCTACGTCTTCGTAGGCGACCATATCGTAACCGAAGCAAGTTTCACCGCACAAATCGTCAAGAACAAATGAGCAACCAGATACATCCCATGGCAGTAGTTGACCCCGAAGCCAAACTCGGCGACGGCAACATCATTGGTCCCTTCTGCGTTATTGACAAGAACGTCGTCATCGGCGACAACAACAAGTTTCTAAACAACGTCACCATTCACTACGGTGCCCGTATAGGCTCGAACAACGAGTTTTTCCCTGGTGCCAGTATCTCTACCAAGCCGCAGGACCTGAAGTTCAAGGGCGAGGAGACAACCTGCGAGATTGGCGACAACAACTCCATCCGTGAAAACGTCACCATCAGTCGCGGTACCGCCTCGAAGGGCAAGACCGTCGTAGGCAACGGCAACCTGCTGATGGAGAACATGCACGTGGCCCACGACTGTGTCATCGGAAACGGCTGCATCATCGGCAACTCGACGAAGTTTGCAGGCGAGGTGGTAGTCGACGACTACGCTATCATCTCGGCAACCTGTCTGTTCCATCAGTTCTGCCGCGTGGGTAGCTATATTATGTTCCAAGGCGGCACCCGCACCAGTCAGGATATTCCGCCCTATGTCATCGCAGGCAAAGAACCCGTACGATATGCTGGTGTCAACCTTATCGGCTTGCGCCGTCGCGGTTTCCCCAACGAGACAATTGAAGCCATTCATGACGCGTACCGTATTATATATGCTCAGGGTGTGCTGAAAGACGGCATAGCTGAAGCACGCACCAAGTACCCTGACTCGAAGGAAGTGGAGTATATCTGCTCGTTCATTGAGAACTCCAAGCGCGGGGTTATCAGGTGAGGGCGCTTCGCTAGTGAATAGTGAGAAGTGAAACGGCTCATTGTCATTACGGGACCTACGGCCGTGGGCAAGACCAACCTCTGTATGGATATTGCCGGCCAGCTGGGAATCCCTATCATCAACTCTGACTCCCGACAGTTGTTCCGCCAGTTGCCTATTGGGACGGCACAGCCCACCAAGGAGCAGAGGGCGCGTGTCAGGCACTACTTCGTTGGGACGCTTGACATCGGAGACTACTATAGTGCATCGATGTACGAACAGGATGTCATGAGTCTGCTCCAACAGCTCTTTGCCAACAGCGACTATGCCCTACTCTCGGGTGGTTCGATGATGTATATTGACGCCGTCTGTAATGGCATCGACGATATCCCTACTGTCGACGACGAGACACGCTCGCTGATGAAGCGACGCTTGGCTGAGGAAGGACTGGAGGCATTGGTCGAGGAACTGAAAAGGCTCGACCCCGAACACTACGAACTGGTTGACCGGCAGAATCCGCGCCGCGTGGTTCACGCCCTGGAAATCTGCCACATGACAGGCAAGACCTACACCTCATTTCGTACGTCGCAGAAGAAGCAACGCCCTTTCATAATCATTAAGATTGGACTGAACCGCGAACGCGAGGAACTTTACCAGCGCATCAACCAGCGAGTAGACCAGATGATGGAAGAGGGACTGTTGGAAGAGGCACGAACGATGCTGCCATATCGAGAGGCAAACGCCTTGAATACAGTAGGATACAAGGAACTGTTCAACTATTTCGACGGTGTATGGGACTTGTCTGAAGCCGTTGAGCGCATCAAGGGAAACACCCGCCGCTATGCCCGCAAACAACTGACGTGGTTCAAGCGCGACACACAGATGAGGTGGTTTCACCCCGATGACCAAGAATTAATGATGAATTACATATCTCAATATGAGTAAAAAAGGAAAAACAAGCATCCTGAGCCTTCCTTGGCGGGGTGTTAAGAAAGTAGTAAACTGGTATATCGGCATATTCAAGGGTCGCCCTTGGTACATTAAGATTGTTTCCACGATAGCCTCCCTACTCGTTATTTTCGTACTCTATCTCGTTGCCGTCGACGTCAATTTCCTGTGGCTCTTCGGCAAGTCGCCGTCGATGGAGATGATCAAAAACAAACGACCGGCACAGGCCTCGGAAATCTATAGTGCCGACGGCCAGCAGATAGGCAAGTTCTTCAGCGAGAACCGTACCCCCGTCAACTACGAGGACGTGGCTCCCGTATTCTGGGAAGCCCTCATCGACACAGAGGACGAGCGTTTCTACTCGCATCACGGCATCGACTATCAGGCTTTTGGCGCCGCCTTGAAAGATTACCTGCTGCACCACGACGCCCGCGGCGCCTCGACCATCACGCAGCAATTAGCCAAGAATCTCTTTCGCGTGCGTACCGAATATTCTACAGGACTCTTGGGCAACATCCCCGGTCTGAAGATGCTCATCATGAAGAGCAAGGAGTGGATAACGGCCTACAAGTTGGAGTACTTCTTCACCAAGGAGGAAATCCTGACACAGTATGCCAATACCGTCGACTTCGGCTCCAACGCCTTCGGCATAAAGACAGCTGCTAAGACCTATTTCGGCACAACGCCCAAGGCGCTGACCGCCGAGCAGGCTGCCGTACTGGTGGGCATGCTCAAAGCCACCACCTATTATAATCCGCGCATCCATCCTGATAATGCGGTCAAGCGCCGTAACGTGGTACTTGATAACATGCGCCGCCACCATCATCTGACACAAGCGGCCTACGACTCGCTGAAGGTGTCTGAGATTGACCTCGACTTCAGCGTGGAAAGTGCCTACGATGGTCAGGCCAACTACTTTCGTGAGGCGGTAGCCAACGACCTGAAGGAGTGGTGTCGCGAAAATGGCTACGACCTCTATACCGACGGTCTGAAAATCTACACCACCCTCGACACCCGTATGCAGAAATATGCTGAGTCCGCTGCGATCAAGCAGATGAAGCAGGTGCAGCGCAACTTCTGGCAGCATTGGGGCAAGACGCACCCTTGGCAGGACGAGCGCCATCAGGAAATTGCCGGTTTCATCGAGGATATTGCCAAGCGACAGTCCTACTACAAGATACTCGACAAGAAGTTTGCGGGCAACCAGGACAGCATCGACTACTACCTGAACAAGCCCCATACGGTCAAGCTCTTCGATTACGAACAAGGTACTATTGAGCGCGAGATGTCGACGATGGACTCCATCCGCTACATGGTCAGCTTCATGCATTGCGGCTTCGTGGCCATCGAGCCTAACACGGGCTATGTCAAGGCGTGGGTGGGCGACATCGACTTCGACTCCTGGAAGTACGACAAGGTGACGGCCATGCGCCAGCCGGGCTCCACCTTTAAGCTCTTTGTCTATACCGAGGCCATGAACCAGGGACTCACGCCCTGCGACCGCCGCCGCGACTCCTACTTCGCCATGAAGGTTTACGACGCCAAGCAGAAGAAAGAGGTGACGTGGGCGCCCACCAACGCCAATGGCTACTTCACGGGCGACTCCATGCCGCTACGCGCCGCCTTTGCTCAAAGCATCAACTCTGTAGCCGTCAAGTTAGGTCAGGAGGTGGGCATCAAGAATATTGCCAACACCGCCCACGCCATGGGTATCAAGAGCGAACTCGATCCCACACCCGCATTGGCGCTGGGTTCCAGCGACGTCAACCTGCTGGAGCTGGTGAACAGCTACTCGACGGTCATCAACGACGGTAAGGCTCACGAGGCTATCCTCGTCACCCGCATCCTCGACCGCGACGGCAACGAGATCTATACGGCTCCCAAGGAGCAGAGGCAGGTCATCCCCTACCGTAGTGCCTTCCTCGTACAACAGCTGTTACAGGCTGGACTACACGAGCGCGGGGCCACTTCAATGAGCCTCTGGGGCTATGTCGGCAAATACAACGATTCAGAGTTTGGCGGCAAGACGGGAACGTCCAACAACCACTCCGACGCCTGGTTCGTCGGCGTGTCGCCTAAACTGGTTTGTGGTGCCTGGGTTGGCGGCGAGTATCGCTGTATCCACTTCCGTACGGGTGCCCTTGGTCAGGGCTCGCGCACGGCACTTCCCATCTGCGGCTACTTCCTGGAGTCCGTTTTGGGCGACCCCGCCTTCAAGCAGTATCACGGCAAGTTCGAGAAAGCCAAGGAGCCTAACCTCACGGCTGACCAATACCTCAACTGCCAGTACGTCTATACTCCGCGCGACTCTGACTCCCTCAGCGTCGACAGCTTAGGCTTCGGCGAGATGGAGCAGGAAATAGAACTCGATGAGAACGGAGCCCCCGTGGTTAGGCAACAGGAACCCGAGAATGCCGAACAGGCTACGCCGGCCGACGGCAGCAACACCGAGGCCACGGAGCCTAAAAAGAAGGCACAGCCGGAATACGAGGACGTATACTTCTAAAATCCTCCTAAGAAGACAGAATCTGAACGATACGCTCTGCGGTGCGTCCGTCCCAACGATCGGGAAGGGCGCACTTTTTCCATTGTCCTGCTACCACGTCTGACAAGGCAGCACGAAGTTTGTCAGTATCACCGCCCACCAGTACGTTCGTACCCACGGTGACCGTCTCCTGATGTTCGGTATAACTGTTCAGCGTGATGCAGGGAACGCCATTGAACGTTGCCTCTTCAGCCACATTGCCCGAGTCGGTAATGATGCCCTTGGCATGAGCCGTCAGCCAGCCAAACTCCAGGTATGGGAGGGATGGGTGAAGGGTGATGGGTGAAAGGCTACGGGTAGGCGAGCTTTGCTCGGGAATGGAGTGAAGGGAGGTCTGTAGTTGTTTGACCACACCGAGTGCAGGTTCTCGTAGCGGGGCGATAACGGGCACGTCGCCCGCAGCCTCGGCTATCGCCCGTAGCATCTTTGCAAGATGTTCCTCATCGTTGAGCAGGGCACGACGGTTGAGCGTGAGTACCAGATAACGCTGCTCATCGACCTCGATGGCAGGACGACAGAACCGCGGCAGGTTGAAGCGCAGCGAGTCCATCAGGATGTTACCCACCATATATGTATTGTTGCCGTCTGCCTGTTCCCGTGTGGCCACGCCCGTACTCTTGACGCCCGCCGTGAACAGATAGTCCGACAGGGCATCGATGACCAGGCGGTTCACCTCCTTCGGCATGGTGATGTCAAACGAGCGCGTACCCGCCACGAGGTGCGCCAATTTCACTCCCCGCTTCTTGGCGGTGATGGCAGCAGCCATCGTCGAAGCAAGGTCGTCCACCACAATCACCACGTCGGCAGGACGCTCGTCCAGATAGCGGTCGAAGGCACCCATCACCTGTGCTGTAATCTCGTTCAGGCGTTGGCTGTCAACTCCTAAAAAGACGTCAGGCCGCGGCATCTGCAGGTTGTCAAACAGCGATGGTTCCAGTGTCGGGTCGTCCTCACGTCCGGCATATACCAGTTGATACTCCGCTCCCCCACTCTTCTGAATGGCACGAATCAGCGGGGCTACCTTCACGAAGTTTGGGCGTGCCCCCACAACAATACAAATCTTCTTCATCATTACATTCTCGTTTCGTAATTCTGCTGCAAAGATACAATTTACTAAATAAAATACCAAAAATATTCGCTCTTTTCTTACTTTCATTACATAATTGTAATTTTTATGCAAAGATTCTTGGCTGTGTCCCAAAAACTTCGTACCTTTGCAGCCCAGAATGGAACTTACAAACACAGCATTTATATGAAAAAGCAAATGAAAAAGGTGCTCGTTCTTGGTTCGGGTGCCCTTAAAATCGGACAAGCTGGCGAGTTTGACTATTCTGGCTCCCAGGCGCTGAAAGCGCTTCGTGAGGAGGGAATCTCCTCCGTGTTAGTAAACCCCAACATCGCTACGATCCAGACGTCGGAGGGTATTGCCGACAAGGTTTACTTTCAGCCTGTAACCCCTTACTTTGTCACAGAGATTATTAAAAAGGAGCGTCCTGACGGTATTCTCTTGGCTTTCGGTGGCCAAACGGCCCTGAACTGTGGTACTGAGCTCTACCAGAGCGGCGTACTGAAGGAGTATGGTGTTGAGGTGCTTGGAACCAGCGTCGAAGCCATCATGAACACGGAAGACCGTGACCTGTTCGTCAAGAAACTGGCTGAGGTCGACCTGAAGGTGCCTGTGAGCCACGCCGTCGAGAACATGGAGGATGCCCTGAAGGCTGCCCGCGAGATTGGTTTCCCCATCATGATTCGCTCGGCCTACGCCCTGGGGGGGCTCGGAAGTGGTATTTGTCCCGATGAAAAGGCATTTATTGAACTGGCAGAGTCTGCCTTCACGTTTGCTCCGCAGATTCTTGTAGAGGAGTCGCTGAAGGGTTGGAAGGAGATCGAGTTCGAGTGCATCCGCGACGCCAACGACCGCTGCTTCACGGTCGCCTCAATGGAGAACTTCGACCCTCTGGGCATCCACACGGGTGAGTCTATCGTGGTGGCTCCTACCTGTTCGTTGACCGAGGAGCAGGTGAAGATGCTGCAGGAAATCACCATTAAGTGTGTGAAGCACCTGGGCATCGTCGGCGAGTGTAACATCCAGTTTGCGTTCAACGCCAAGACCAACGACTACCGCATTATTGAGATAAACGCTCGCTTGAGCCGAAGCAGCGCATTAGCATCAAAGGCAACGGGTTATCCTCTCGCCTTCGTAGCTGCTAAAATTGCCCTCGGCTACACGCTCGACCAGATTGGCGAGATGGGCACTACCTCGTCGGCCTACGTCGCTCCGAGCCTCGACTATATGATTTGTAAGATTCCGCGTTGGGACCTCACGAAATTCGTGGGTGTCAGCCGTCAGATTGGCTCGTCGATGAAGTCCGTCGGCGAAATCATGAGTATCGGCCGCTCGTTCGAGGAGATGATGCAGAAAGGTCTGCGCATGATTGGCCAGGGCATGCACGGCTTCGTGGGCAACGACCACACGAAGTTCGATGATCTGGACGATGCACTCCAGAACCCCACCGACCTGCGTATCTTCGCTATCGCACAGGCATTGGAGGAGGGCTACACGGTAGAGCGCATTGAGGAACTGACGAAGATTGACGTATGGTTCTTGGAGCGCCTGAAGCACATCGTTGACTTAAAGCATAAATTGCAGACATATAACAAGTTGGAAGATCTGCCTGATGAGTTCCTTCTGGAAGTAAAGCGCTGTGGATTCTCAGACTTCCAGATTGCTCGTTTCGTGCTGAAGCCCCAGAGCGGCAATATGGAGAAGGAGAACCTCGAAGTACGCAAGTACCGCAAGGAGCGTGGCGTCATGCCCTCAGTAAAGCGCATCCCGACGGTAGCCTCCGAGCATCCTGAGCTGACCAACTATCTCTACTTCACGTACACACATACGCCCGCGTTCAGCAACCCTGAAGGCGAGCTGTACAAGCCCAAGCATGATATCAACTACTATAATAATGAGAAGTCGGTGGTGGTGCTTGGCTCAGGTGCCTATCGCATCGGTTCTTCAGTTGAGTTCGACTGGTGCTCGGTGAACGCTATCAACACGGCGCGCAAGCTGGGCTACAAGTCCATCATGATCAACTACAACCCCGAGACTGTCTCTACAGACTACGACATGTGCGACCGCCTCTACTTTGACGAACTGAGCCTTGAGCGCGTACTCGACGTCATCGACCTGGAGTCGCCCAAGGGTGTCATCGTCTCGGTGGGTGGCCAGATTCCTAACAACCTGGCTATGAAGCTGCACCGTCAGGGTGTGCCCGTCTTGGGAACCAGCCCCGTCAACATCGACCGCGCTGAAAACCGCGACAAGTTCTCGGCCATGCTCGACAAGCTCGGTATCGACCAGCCTGCATGGCGTGCGCTGACTTCGTTCGACGACGTGAAGGAGTTCGTCAACCAGGTGGGCTATCCTGTGCTCGTACGTCCCTCGTACGTTCTCTCAGGTGCTGCTATGAACGTCTGCTACGATGACGAGGAGCTGCATCGCTTCCTCAATATGGCTACCGAGGTGTCAAAAGAGTTCCCCGTAGTCATCTCGAAGTTCATGACTGAGACCAAGGAGATTGAATTCGATGCCGTTGCTGATAAGGGCGAGGTCATCGAGTACGCCATCTCCGAGCATGTTGAGTATGCAGGTGTTCACTCAGGCGATGCCACGATGGTGTTCCCCGCCCAGCACATCTACTACTCTACCATTCGTCAGATTAAGAACATATCGCGCAAGATAGCCAAGGAACTGAATATCTCAGGTCCATTCAACATCCAGTTCCTCGCCAAGAACCGTGAGGTGAAGGTCATCGAGTGCAACCTGCGCGCCTCACGTTCGTTCCCCTTCGTCAGCAAGATTCTGAAGCGCAACTTCATCGAGACAGCTACGAAGATTATGCTTGACGCACCCTACGAGCGTCCCGACCGTTCTGAGTTCGACATCGACCGCATCGGCGTCAAGGCTAGTCAATTCTCGTTCGCACGTCTGCAGAATGCCGACCCCGTACTGGGTGTCGATATGTCGTCAACGGGTGAGGTTGGATGCTTAGGTGACAGCTTGAATGAAGCCCTGTTAAATGCTTTAATAGCAACTGGTTATCGCCTACCTAAGAAGTCGGTACTCATCTCCTCGGGTGCTGCCAAAGGCAAGGTGTCACTCCTTGAGCCGGCACAGGAGCTGGTGAAGAAAGGCTTCAAAGTCTACGCCACTGGCGGCACCGCCAAGTTCTTCAATGAGAACGGCGTAAAGGCCACGCCCGTCAACTGGCCTGATGAGGAAGGCGAGAACAACGTGATGGATATGATTGCCGCCCACAAGTTCGACCTCATCGTCAACGTGCCGAAGAACCACACGAAGCGCGAGCTGACCAACGGCTACCGCATCCGCCGTGGAGCCATCGACCACAATATCCCCCTGATGACTAACGTCCGCTTGGCCAAAGCCTTCATCGAGGCCTTCACCGCCATGAAGCAGGAGGACATCCAGATCAAGCCCTGGCAGGAGTACAACAACTAGTCACTCTAGTCACTCGACAACTACCTCTTCAAATGGAAAAAGAAGCGGTAACGACAGAGAAAGATGCCACCTCTCGGAAAGTCCCACCCCTTGGAACAATTAGTCCCATGGGGTGGGACACCAACTTTCATAAGGCATAGAAGGCTGAAAGGCGGCAGATCAGGATCTGTTTTGCATGACGACGGCACAGGAGGCATCACCGGTAACTGACATAACCGTACGGCCCATGTCCACGATACGGTCAACGCCTGCCACAATAGCCACACACTCCACAGGAATCTGAGCAGAAGCGAAGACCATCGCCATCAATGCCAGCGATCCGCCAGGAATGCCAGGCGTACCGATAGAGGCAACGGTCGATGCAAAGGCAATGGCAAAATACTGATGCAACGTCAGGTCGATGCCACAGCAGGCTGCCATGAATACTGAGGCAACACCGAGGTAGATGGCAACACCATCCATATTGATGGTGGCTCCCAGGGAAAGGACGAAGTTGCCGATATCCTTGCGGACGCCTAATTTCTCTGTACACTCCATAGAGTAAGGTAGGGTGGCAACGGACGAGTCGCTGGAAAAGGCAAACAGCATGGCGGGTCGCAATCCCTTGAAAAACTTTATGGGCGACATGCCGCCTAACAGATAGACCAGGGAACCATACACACAGACAGCGTGGAGGGTGAAGCAGGAATAGCCCAGGGCGACAAGTACGGCGTAAGAACCCAATACACTGGGGCCATTAGAAACTACGACTGGCGTCAGCATGCAGAACACACCGTAAGGTGCCAGCGCCATGATGTAAGTCAGTATCTTTGATACAACGACGTTGGCACTGAGCGTGAGCTTCCGCAAGGGTTCCCCAGGCTCACCGACATGAACCATCGCTACACCGAAGAAGAGGGCTATCACTATGACTTGCATCATCGTCATATTGGTCAGCGGGAGCATGATGTTCTGCGGGAACATGTTGACAATCTGGTCCATAATGGTGAGGTCTGGTATCTCAACTTCCGGTGTGCTGCTGCCAGTGTCCACATGGATGAGGGGCAGATAGCCTTTCGCGAGTGTGGAGACGACCAGTCCGAGTGCGACGGCAATAACGGTGGTAAACATGAAATAGAACAAAGCCCGCAGTCCCAGTCTGCCAACCTTCGACACGTCGTTCATAGACAGAATACCTGCCATGATGGAAAACAGCACCAGCGGCACGACGATGAACTTCAGCAGATTCAGGAAGATGCTTCCCAAAGGCTTGATGTAATCGTTCACAAAGTCGGCATAGTCTTGCAACAGGATGCCAGCAATAACAGCCAGGACAAGTGCTATAGCAATCTGGGAGGTCAGCGACAGTTTCTTCATCATACTTACTTTGTTTTTGTTTGCAAAGATACACATTTATTTTTGAAAACAGCTTGAAATATTGTTTCTTTAGACAGAAATCCGCCCCATATCGCAGTTTTGTCCAGTAATGAGGTGATTGTCCATACAACTTGAAGAAGAAAAACTATCTTTTCTTGCAATCAACTGTTATTCGTCGTATCTTTGCATCAGAAATAAGTTTCATACGGTTAAGACATACAGTTTTTTCATTATTATGTTTGTTTATAGTTAGTTAATTGGTTATCACAATTCAGGGTTCGCAGCGGCGAGCCCTGATTGCTTTTATATCTACAGGTACATAAAAAAGGGGAACCTTCTCAGGCTCCCCTTTCTGTTGCTTTCTCGCATTGCTTTAAAGGCATTGCGATAAAGTCATCTGAGTTCGTTTGTCTCACGACATACATCACTCTTGATTAACCTTAATAATCTAATACCATGAAAAACACACTGCAAATATAGACAAATTTCTTGGAAAAACCGGCTAAACGCCCAAAGGAAAGACCGATAATTAATCTTTTTTAAGTCTTTCTTTAATAAAATTAATAATGTTTGACGTTTTTGTACGGTCTTTGATTCGTTCCTCGTCAGCAGATACCAACGATGGGGTTTCCGTTAGTTTTTTCCAATGGACGGAGTAGAATTCAATGTCGGTTTCCATCTCCTTTTCATCGATCATGATGGAGCGAAGCAGGGCTACGACCTGTTGCTGGCCATCAACGGGTTGCGTGGTTGTAAGCAGAAACATATCAATGCGACAAGCTTCGTTCAGCCTCATACTCAATGAGTCGTCGCTAAGTGCCGTCATAAGGCTCCTTCCTCCAAATTCGTTGGTCACTTCTGCCTTCATGTTGGATTCCATGAAGTCAATGCAGTCCAGACGGTTGGTCTTTGTCAGATAGGGTATCACCTCATCAGGCATCTCGGCAAAGAGCGTCTTGACTGTCAGATTCTCAGCTTTGACCATTAATGCAGAGAACACGACAAGGGTCAGTGTAATAAGATGTCGGTATAGTAAACGCATATTCATCATTTGCTTAAAGTTATTTGTTTGGCCAGTTGCATCATCATAACTGCCGAGAGTCCTGCCGTCTCTGTGCGCAGCCGGCTTTTTCCTAAATCAACGGAGACGAAGCCGGCATCAACAGCCATACGAACCTCATCGATGCTGAAGTCACCCTCAGGGCCTACGAGTACCAAGGTGTCGTCGGAGGCTCCTAACTGGCACAATTGGTCAAAGAGGTTTACGCGGGGAACTTCCTGATAACAGTGAGCAATGAATCGCTGTCCTGCAGGATGGTCGGCAATGAACTGTCGGAAGGAGGTCAACTCGTGTACCACAGGCATATAGGCCTTATGGCTCTGCTTGACAGCCGAAACGACAATTTTCTGTATACGCTCCGTCTTCAGGTTACGTCGCTCCGAGAACTGACAATTCAGGAAGGTGAGTTCATCGATGCCCACCTCGGTGGCCTTCTCCGTCATCCATTCTATGCGGTCGGCCATCTTCGTAGGGGCTATGGCCAGATGGACATGTCCCTCCCACTGACGTGGTTGCGGCAGGCGCTCTGTAATCTGATACGAACAATGATGGTTGGAAGCCAGCGTCAGTTCTGCACGATAGAATCCCCCACGACCGTCCATCAGCATCAGTTCGTCACCCTCCTTCAGACGCAGTACACGGGTGGCGTGGCTGGCTTCCTCGGCAGGTAACTCGATCTGAGTCTCTGCTTCAGGGACGTAGAAGAAGCGTACTTCCTTCATTGCTTGTTTCTCTTTTGCAGTTCTTCATGCAGATGCGATGCCAGACGATAGTTCTCCGTATCGATGGCACGTTGCAGTTCACGGTTCAAGTGCTCAGTATCGAGTGTGTTAATAGGGATAGAGATGCCTTGTGCCTCAAGCGTATAGGGCGTACACTGTCTTCTCATGAGTCCCTCCTCCATATAGAAAGGAATCTTCGAGATATAGTGCAACAGTACTGCATCGCTCATCCGGATAGGTCTCAAGGTCAGGCTGCGTTTGTTGAGTAACGAGACGAGGTACTGGCCGTCAACGACATCGTAGACCATCAGTTCCAGCTCTCCCTTGCCTTCACTTTGTAGCATCTGCATCAGCACTTCGGGTAACATCAGCTGGTGTCCGGGCAGCCGGTTGAAGCGGATGGTCATCTGCTCCGTCATTGCCCTGTCGCAAATGACACAGATGGCCCTCTGCTCGTCGATATCTGTGAGTCGGACGACGGAAAAACCGTCGCTCCCCACAATCTCGGACATATCCTTATAGAACAGCTGTACCCGATTCATGGATTATGCCTGCTTTTTCTCAGGATGGAAAATCAATGCAAACAAGACTCCCACTACGAGAGCGAACGAAGCAAAAATGAACCAGCACGTCTGCCAGTCGCCCACAAGGAATCCATTTTCCCAGGAACAATAGTGGTTGACGATCTCACCTGCGGCAAGTGTTCCGATGGTGGCTCCCAAACCGTTGGTCATCAGCATAAACAGTCCCTGGGCAGAAGCCTTCACAGAGGGTTCGCACATCTGGTCGACGAAGATACCACCTGACACATTGAAGAAATCGAAGGCCACACCGTAGACGATACATGACAGGATGAACAGCAGCACACCAGGCATAGCCGGATTACCGATGCCGAAGAAGCCGAAACGGAATACCCAAGCGAACATGGACATCAGCATGACCACCTTTATGCCGTAACGCTTCAGGAAGAACGGAATCATCAGAATGCAGAGTGCCTCACTGACCTGTGAGATGGAAGTCAGCAACGTAGCATTGTTGGCCGCAAACGACGAGGCGACAGCCGCATCAGCAGAACCCTTGAAACTGGTAATGAAGGGGCCTGCATAACCGTTGGTCACCTGAAGTGACATTCCCAACAAGGCTGAGAAGATGAAGAACAGCGCCATCTGACGCGACTTGAACAACTTGAAGGCGTTCAATCCAAAACTCTCGGCTAATGACGCAGAAGCCTTCTTCTCTAACTTGCACTCAGGAAGTGCAACATAGCAGTAGACCAACAGCAGCAGACTCAGGAATCCAGAGACAAAGAACTGCATATAGGTGTACTGGAACTTATGGGCATTCTCAGAGAGGGTGAACGAGAAACCGCCTTCATCCCATACCGCACAATTGACGAACCACATCGTAGCAATAAAGCCTACGGTTCCCAGCACTCGGATAGGCGGGAAGTCCTTCACCGTATCCATACCGTTGTTCTTCAGGATGGTAAAGGCTGTGGTGTTAGCCAGCGCGATGGTCGGCATAAAGAAGGCTACGCTAACCGTGTACATAGCGATGAAGGCTCCCTTGTTGGGCAGTTCATTGCCAAAACCTGCCGAATAGCCCATCCACCAACAGCAAAGCATAGCAGCACCAGCTAACAGATGGCAAAGACCCAAGAGTCGCTGCGGCTGGATGTACCTGTCAGCCACAATACCCATGATGGTCGGCATGAAGATAGAAACAATGCCTTGGATAGCATAGAACCAGGAAATCTGGTCGCCAAGACCGGCTACTCCCAGATAGTTGCCCATACAGGTAAGATAAGCTCCCCATACGGCAAACTCCAGGAAGTTCATCAGAGCTAAGCGGAATTTCATATTCATAACGTTTTGGTTTTTAGTGTGTCTATAGGTTGTTTTTTATCCGTGGCCACCGAATCCTTCGGCTGCTCTTTCTTGCGGAACTTTATCAGGCGAATGTTCTTGATGGCCATCAGCTTCATGGTCGTCGTCATCTCCTTTTCCAACGGCATATAGATGAAACCGCGGATTTCCTTCACCTTTCGGTTCGCCACCTCGGGTATCATCAACTGGGTGATGCCAGAACTGCCAATGGTGATGTTCTTACTAACTATGGTGTCATTATCGTATCGCATCGATATGACGGCCTGCGAATTGCGTACACCGTTCTGCATGATGAACTCTGAATTAACCATAAACAGGAAGGAGTCGCCCTTGCTAAAGGTCGAATCCGGCATCTGAACGAAATCATAGCGGTTATACGGAGCATAGGGAATCAGCATCATTGAGAGATTGCCTTTCCAGATATCAGCCGTGTCACCGCTATTGTTTACTTGAGCATAATGTACGACTGCGCCCTCTGATGCTCCCTGTTCCAATGCCTCATCAGCCAAGCGTTTGGCAACACGCTTGTACATATCGCCAAAACGATCGGCACGGATATAGTAGTAAACCAACGAGGAATCAAATTCGGCCTTTGTCACCCCGTGTTTCTCCAATACGGCAGCAAAGTAGAGTGTCTGCTTGAAGTCATGCTGATCGTCATTCAGTTCCAAGTTCTCAGCCATAGCCTGCGCAATATGATAGTCATATAAGATATCCTCCATGTCGCCAGGCTGAATATACTCCGAGGGAACACGAGGCTTGCACGACAGCATTAGCAGAGTAGCTGCAAGAGCTATATATAACAGGTGTCTATTCACGCTTCAGACTGATTTGACTGATTTCCTTACGATAGAATAACAGCAGCAACACAACGCCGACAGATATGTTGGCATCGGCAAAGTTGAAGACGGGACTGAAAAAGACAAACTCGTCACCTCCCCAGAAAGGCATCCATTCAGGCCAAGTAGTGACAATCAGCGGGAAATAGAACATATCGACCACCTTACCCATCAGGAATGGCGCATAACCTGTGCCAAAGGGAACAAAGAACGATAGGTAGTGGGGGGAAGAGGCGTTAAAGACAAGACCATAGAACATACAGTCTATCAAATTGCCGACGGCACCGGCAAACACCATCGCCAGACAGACGATGTAGCCCGTAGGCGCCTTCTTCCGCACCTGCAGCCACAGGTAATAGCCTAACAATCCGATGGCAGCAATACGAAATAGCGACAAGGCTAACTTGGAGCCTATCTGCATGCCATAGGCCATACCGTTGTTTTCAATGAACGAGATGTAGAACCAGTCGAAGATGCGGATGCTCTCGTGGAGCGTCATATTGGTCTTGACCCATATCTTAATAAGCTGGTCAATAACAATGGCGCTGACAACGACTATCGCTGCCAGCCAGCCATCGGTAATGATACGTCTCTGTCCGTTCACTTCTTCTCCATCATTTTCGACTCAACGCTGAGTGTGGCATGCGGCACAGCCTTCAGGCGCTCCTTGGGAATGAGTTTACCCGTCAAGCGGTCAATGCCGTATGTCTTGTTCTCAATGCGCACCAGTGCAGCCTTCAGTCCTTGAATGAACTTCTGCTGACGAGCAGCCATCGTTATAATCTCCTCCTTCGACTGAGTGGCACTACCCTCCTCCAGTGCTTTGTACGTAGGAGATGTGTCATCGACATCGTTAGAGTCCTGATTGGTTATGACGGCCATCATCTGGTCATAGTCGCGTTTTGCAAGAGCAAGTTTCTCATTAATGATTGTGCGGAACTCCTGGAGTTCTTCGTCACTGTAGCGTGTCTTTTCTGTTTCCATTTTGTATGATTAGTTTTTGGTTATTTTAATGTTCAGTTTAAAATCGTCGAAGTCAACCTCAGTACCGTCGTTTGGAGCGATAGTGATGTCGTCGGCCAGTACCTGAGTCTTGATGTACTCACCGAAGACCTCCACCGACTTCTCCACCTCAGTATTGGGAGCTAAGGTGATGTTGATGCGGTCGGTAATCTCCAATCCACTCTCCTTACGGATGTTCTGTACGCGGTTGATGATTTCACGGGCCATACCCTCCTGACGCAACTCGTCAGTGAGTTCCACTTCAAGGGCCACAGTGAGCGAGCCTTCGTTTGAGACGAGCCAACCGGGGATGTCCTCACTGATAATCTCAACGTCGGCAGCCTCCACTGTCAGATTCTGCCCCTCAACATTGATATCAATGGAACCGTTGGTTTCCAATTCAGCTATCTGATCCTGTGACAGGGCATCAACAGCAGCGGCAACAGCCTTCATCAGCTTGCCAAACTTCTTGCCCATCGTCCTGAAGTTACACTTCACCTTCTTGACGAGAATGCCCTGACCCTCAACGAATTTTAATTCCTTGACGTTCACCTCGTTCATGATGAGCTGCTTGACGGCCTCGATGTGCTTCTTCTGTTCCTCGGTAGCAGGCACCATGATAGCCTGCAGCGGCTGGCGTACCTTGATATTCACCTTACGGCGCAGGGCGAGTACCATCGAGGTAATCTTTTGGGCCATCTCCATGCGGGCCTCGAGATCCTTGTCTATCAGGCTCTCGTCGGCCACGGGGAAATTATCTAAGTGTACGCTGTCCTTCACGCCGCCAAGGTCTTTGTAGAGCTGGTCGGCATAGAACGGTGCGAACGGTGCCATTAGCTTCGAGACGGTCATCAGACAGGTGTAGAGGGTATCGTAAGCTGAGCGTTTGTCGTCGCTCATATCTTTACCCCAGAAGCGCTTACGGTTCAGACGGACGTACCAGTTAGAGAGGTCGTCGTTGACAAAGGTATCAATGAGGCGGCCTGCACGGGTCGGGTCGAAGTTGTCGAGCTCCTTCTGTACGCCCTTGATTAGGGTGTTGAGGCAGCTGAGAATCCAGCGGTCGATCTCGGGCTGGGACTCATGGGCCCTATTAGCCCCATTAGGCTCATACCCATCTACATTAGCGTAGAGGGCAAAGAAGCTATACGTATTATATAAGGTGCCGAAGAACTTGCGGCGCACCTCATCGACACCCTCGGGGTCGAACTTCAGGTTGTCCCACGGCTCTGAGTTGGTCAGCATATAGAAGCGGACGGCGTCTGTGCCGTACTTCTCAATCATCTCAAAGGGGTTCACGACATTACCGACGTGCTTCGACATCTTGTTGCCCTTGGCATCGAGCACCAGGCCGGTGGAGATGACGTTCTTGAAGGCTACGGAGTCGAAAATCATGGTGGCAATGGCGTGCAGCGTGAAGAACCAGCCGCGCGTCTGGTCAACGCCCTCGTTGATGAAGTCGGCGGGGAAGGCCTCGCGCTTGTCAATCAGGTCGCGATTCTCGAACGGATAGTGTACCTGGGCATAGGGCATCGAACCGGAGTCGAACCACACGTCAATGAGGTCGGTCTCGCGCTTCATGGGCTTGCCCTCGTCGCTGACGAGCACGATGTTGTCCACGTAGGGACGGTGCAGGTCAATGCGGTCGTAGTTCTCCTTCGACATATCGCCGGGCATGAAGCCTTTGGACTTCAGCGGATTCTCGGCCATAATGCCTGCCTTGACAGCCTTTTCTATCTCGTTATAAAGTTCCTCAACAGAGCCGATGCACTTCTCAGCCTTGCCTTCCTCGTCACGCCAGATGGGCAGCGGTGTACCCCAGAAGCGGCTGCGTGAGAGGTTCCAGTCGTTCAGGTTCTCAAGCCAGTTGCCGAAGCGGCCTATACCTGTTGACTCCGGCTGCCAGTTGATGGTCTTGTTCAACTCGAACATACGCTCCTTCTTAGCCGTCGAACGGATGAACCACGAGTCAAGCGGATAGTAGAGTACGGGCTTGTCCGTACGCCAGCAGTGTGGATAATTATGGGTATGTTTCTCTATCTTGAATACCTTGTCCTGAGCCTTCAGGTCCATGCAGATAGAGATGTCCAACGTCTCGTCCTTGTCGGTCAGCGTGTCGTAGTAGGCGTTCTTCACGTAACGGCCTGCAAACTTGCCCCATTCCTCGACGTTCACATAGTTCTTGACGAACTCCGGGTCAAGGTCTTCGATAATAAAGTACTTACCCTGCAGGTCCACCACGGGACGCTCATTGCCCTTCTTGTCAATCAGCACGATGGGACAAATGCCGGCCTTCTTGGCCACAAAGGCATCGTCAGCACCGAAGTTGGGGGCGATATGCACGATACCGGCACCGTCCTCCGTCGTCACGTAGTCGCCAGGGATGACACGGAAGGCGTCACCAATGGGCTTGATGGCGGGCATCAGCTGCTCATACTCCATGCCGACGAGGTCGGTACCCTTGTAGCGGGCCACGATACGATAAGGCACAAACTTGTCGCCCTTCTTGAACTCAGGCATCTCGCCACCGTCGGTGATCTCGCCAGCCGTGGGCAGATAGGCTGCCAGACGGGCTTCGGCCAAAACGATGGTAATCTTCTCGGCGCTGTAGGGGTTATAAGTCTCTACGGCCACATAGTCAATCTTCGGACCTACGCAGAGTGCCGAGTTGGCTGCTAAGGTCCAGGGAGTGGTTGTCCACGCCATAAAATAAGGTGTGCCCCACCCTGTCATCTCAGGCTTCGGGTTCTTCATCTTGAACAACGCCGTACACGTCGTGTCCTTCACGTCGCGGTAGCAGCCGGGCTGGTTCAGCTCATGGCTCGACAGTCCCGTACCGGCGGCGGGTGAGTACGGTT
>Ga0310786_10001655_pt1 | contig 35811 bp, 22 predicted proteins | sample AusTroGonzalo_MG_FD_203881 | JGI IMG/M metagenome (GOLD analysis project Ga0310786, IMG submission 203881) | Bovine rumen microbial communities from tropical cattle in Woodstock, Queensland, Australia - Gonzalo_03 (v2) (version 2) | ecosystem: Host-associated > Mammals > Digestive system >... | reverse complement strand
CTATAATCTTACTGACAGCCCTCCTGTTTTCACTCGTGTCTTGCGAATACCCCAAACCCGTATTCACAGAAGAGATGACAAAGGAAACAAAGGACTCGCTGAACTACCTGTACGAGTACCATTTTACCTTGGACACCAACTTTGAAGTTTTGGCCGATTCCATCAACCTGGCATGCCTGCCACTGCAAGACTGCGAAAACATGGTATATCAAGGTGACCGTGTGGTGGTGGCTGAGATACATGCAGATACACTTCTGCCACGCGACAGTGTACTGATTAAGCTGGCACACTCGCAAGAAACTCAAGGTTGGGTATATCTCAAGGATATACGCCCCAACTTCTTGCCTGTGAACGATATCTCGAACGCCATACATATCTTCAAGGATACTCACGTGATTTATTTCCTCGTGATACTGGCACTATTTATCATCGCCATCATTGTGAGGGCGTTTCGCAAGCAACAGTTACGCATGATTTACTTCAACGATATCGGCAGTACCTACCCTCTTTTTTTGTGTCTGCTCATGGCTTTCAGTGCCACGCTCTACGAAACCATGCAGTTGTTTTATCCTGAAACGTGGGAGCATTTCTACTATAACCCCACGCTCTCCCCATTTGAGGTACCTTTCATACTGTCAGTACAAATAGTGTGTTTCTGGCTGTTCTGGGTAACCTTTATTGCCGCACTTACCGAGGCTTTTCGACTACTCAATGCCGATAATGCCCTGTTTTACATTCTCGGTTTGGCCTCTGCATTGGTGCTTAGTTACTTCGGATTTATCTACGGCACACGATTCTATATCGGCTATGTGTTCTTGGCAGCGTTTATTGGCCTGTTCCTTTATCGTACCGTCCAGTTGATGAAAGCCACCCACTATAGATGCGGCAAATGCGGACATCCGCTCCAGCACAAGGGCGTATGTCCGCATTGCGGCGCTATTAATAATTAAAAATCATATATCCATTCCCTTCGTAACTAATGACCATTAGTGAGAAGAAATCTGAAAAAGTTGTATTTGTATTTGTGGTTTCAGAACCTGTAACGCAGATTGACACCCACCTGCAATGGGGTGCCCTTCTGACGGAGCATGTTACCCATGTTCTCAAAATACATGGCAGTGTAATCCTTATCCAATGCATTGTGAATCCATACATCAAAATTGATGTCTCCCTTTCGGAACCCCACCTGCCCATTCAAAATACCATAGAACTTCTGGGAGGCAAAATTCTCTTCATCCCAATAGATGCGACCCGTGCCACGATAGTCGGCACTCAGCGTGATATCATCGAGGAAGGAGACTTCGCGCAAGCCGATCACATATTGGGCACCAAGCGTGAACGTATGCTTAGGTACGAAAGGCACGTAGTATGTAGAGCGGCTTTCGTAATTTGATGATAAGATACTATGTGCCTTAAATGTGGCATATGTATAACCATAATTCACATTCATGCTGAGAGCGTCAGTAAGTTGAGCCCTTAGGCTAAGTTCCGCTCCATAACTGTTGCCTTTATCTGCATTTGTCATCCAGCGTCCCATCCCTGTAGTAGCAAACTTGGCAAGTTGTAAGTTATTGGTTCGGATGTAGAACACAGCCACATCGGCCTGCAACGTGTGCTTGGCATTAGTGAGATGAGCCCCAAGCTCATAGTTCCAAGACGTTTCTGGCTTGTATTCAATGGTACCATTCACATCATAGCCATGATCAGGCACATTCGGGCTGAAGGCATCACCTGCCATCTGACTCATACGTCCTCCGCTCTTCTCGTTGATGGCAATTTTAATATCGTCAGACATCTTGGTCTGAATCAAATCACTGAACATCTGGATGTTGTATCCACCTGCCCGATAGCCTTTTGATACAGAAGCATAGATGTTGCTTCTACCATTGAAGTCGTACTTCAAGGCAAATTTCGGCAACAACTGCCAGTCGTCCTTATTCAACTTACCCACAAAGCCAGGATTCACTTGAATGCCTTTCAAGGCAGCCAACATTCCCTGCATGGCAGGATTATTGGCAAAGTCGGGCATCAGAAAGTCAAAGTTGACAGCAGCCTTAGAATCATAGTCAATCCACGTCTTCTCATACTCCAATCGGGCTCCGATGGTGAACGAAAGTTTCTTAGTAATGTCAAATGTACTCTGATGATAAAGGGCAGCATTCAGCGTAGGCGTATCAAAATTGCCAGCTACTACGAAATGGTCGTCCGTCACATCCAGTGCCATGTTGGGCATACGTGGGTTCTGCGCCTTGAGACGCTCAAACACACTGTTCACATTGCCTTCAATGATTCGGGCTATACCATCGCTCCAGAAAGTGACAGGGGCATCGGTTTTAAGCCACTCGTAGAAACCGCTCACACCCGTTGTCCAATGCCAAATGGATGAACTGTTGGGACTTGACTTGAACACGAACTCCTGACTTAGCGACTTGCCGTTCTGCTGTTGACGCAAGGTGAAAATGTCCAACGGAGAATAGTCCTGATCCATGTTCATATCATCCTTCAGGAACTGAAAACCCGTGATGCTGTTGAACACAAAGCCATTGCCCTGCTGCTCGATATTCAAACCGGCATTAAGCAGGTTACGCTTGTAGTTGCTCTCACGATTGTAGGCAATCTTGCCCTTCTGGGGTAGATTCTCAAATTTGATACCATGGTCAGTTTGACCCATGTTCTCATAAGGATAGGTGCCCTGTTTCAGATACTCGTAGTTCAGCGTGAAGTCAAGTTTGGTATTGGCTCCTGGCAGATAGACTGCACGCAAGCGGGCTCCGAACTCATTACCATCATCCACTTTCTCATTATTCTTGTAGGCATTCTTGTAGAATCCCCCCTGATGGTCGTAGAAGAAGCCTCCAGAGAATGCGAACTTGTCTGAAATACGGTGATAGTGAGTCACGCTGGCCTTATAATCTCCGTAAGTGGCAGCACTAAGCTGCAGATCGGTACCCTGGTAGTTGAATGGCGATTTAGTATAAACACGAATCAGGCCACCCATGGTGTTGCGTCCATAAAGTGTCCCCTGTGGACCTCGAAGCACATCGATGCGATCAATGTCAGAATAGTTGAAGTCAAATGCGTTCTTATTAATATAAGGTATGTTATCTACATACAGCCCCACGGCAGGGGTGTTGATACGTGAACCGATACCACGGATATAAGTTGCAGTAGTTAACTTTGAACCATAGGTAGGGATGTAAAGGTTGGGTACCATCATAGAAATGCCCTTGATGGAGGCCACGCCCTTCACCCGCATGTCGTCTTGTGAGAACGAGGTGGAGGAAAGGGTCTGTTGGCGCAAGTTAGCATTCTCCTTTGGTGTAGAAACAACTACCACTTCTTCAATATCACGCACAATCACGCTATCTACGGGTGTTTTCACATCATCAGCCAGTGCTCGCATCTGACCTAAACAAGCCATAAACGTGAGTGCTATTACCCATCTTTCATTCATAGTCTGTAGTCCATTAGTTATTCCTGGGACAAAGGTATAGGTTCTCCTTTAGCCTCGCAATCCTCATTTATTAGGATTTAAGGGGGGGGGAACGGTTAACTAACGATGAGGGGAAAAGGCTTTATGGAATGATGGGGTCTCCGTATTCATCCAATTCAGCCATGCCTACGGGTACCAAGTCCATCACATAGTCTATGCCCAAGGCTCCGTGCTTCACCTGTGCCTTTACCAGCATGTTTTCTTCGACCTTATTGAAGAAAGCAGGAGGGTCTGTAGAACCTGTCCGTTCTATCTTCGTGTCATCATCTGTGAAACGGAGAATAAAATCATAGCGACTGACAACCTTCTCACGTGTACGACCGTCTTCCTCTTCATAAACAGACTTTTGTGTGTTGACATTGTGCTTCACGATGATGGCTGGGCGTTCCAAATCAACTACCTCCTTATTATCAGTCAAATAGTAGTTGAGTCCCTCCTTGATTTTGAAATAAGCAACACCCAACAAAAGCAAACCCAAGAAATAGATTCCCAAGACAAGGGCCATCAACTGCATCTGCTTCATGCTATAGAGAATGCAGGAAAGTAAGATCGTCACGCCACATCCAATGGCAGCAACAAGTGCAAACTGATCCATGGCTTCGTTGACAGGCAAGTATAGGCTCTCAAATGCCACCAATTTGCGCTGAAAAATAAGGGCTAACAGGCAGAGCAGCAGCACAACACCTATTAAGGCAAACATACTATACCTCACCCATGAATATTCGAATACATTGATTTCTTTCATCTTTCTATATAAATATATGAGGGGAGCCTTCCAGCCCCCCTTATTATGAAAAACAAAATCAATAACTCAGGCCAAAACCGAATTCAAAGGCTTTATTTGGTGCATCGAATGGAACATCCTCCTTCTGAGCCTCAACATCCTTCATGGTAGCAGGAATCTCAAACGGCAACTTACCAATGGGGTTGAACTTACCGAACACTACATCTAAGAATGCATTGTCAAGGCAGTCGAATGTCAGGAAGCAACCCTTCACCACCTTCTTCAAGTCCTGAGGCAGCACGATGCTGGTGCCGCTTGGATTGAAAGCTACTACCACTGGCTTGCCTGTAGCAGAGAGTTTCTTGATATTGTTCCAGATGGAAGCAGGAATCTCAATGTTCACTGGTTTGGCAGCCTCGATGGCACGTTGGCGTTCCATAGCTTGACGCTGAGCTGGAGTCATGCCCTGACCAAAGCCGAAACCACCCGTGCTCGGCTCTGTCACACCTGTACGTACGATGATCATATCAGCTTGTGCAGGTTTCTCTACCACGGTACCATAGTTCTTGGCAATCTCCGAATCAATACCCTCTACGTAAATCTTGATGCCTTCCTTGGCAGGCAGGGTCTTTTCTTCATTTACCAAGAGGATATTTGACTCCAACTGAGCCTGGAAAGCATTCTTCTGCAGGTCTTCACGCTGGCAGACCTGAGCAGCCTTGTCGGCATCTACGTAAGGATTCTCAAACAGACCCAGAATGAAGTGCCACTGCAGGATGCGCTTGGCAGCCTGGTTCACACGGTCTTCGGTCACACGACCCTCTTTCACCAATTCAACCACCAGCTGTGTCTCGGTCTCACTACCCATTTGGTCAACACCGGCATTGATTACCATAGCCATATTGTCCTTCAGTGTGGTCTTGCCAGCCAAACGTGGATTCAATGGACCTGTGCGGCCTACCACACCCCAGTCGGTACAAATAGCACCCTTGAAGCCCAACTGGTTGTACAGCACCTCCGTGCTCCAGTAAGGAGAGTAGTTCACGTTCAGCGTATCTACGTAGGTACCGCTATAGTAACCCATCACAGCGAGCACACCCATTTCGATACCGCGCTTGAACGGCTTCAGGTGATACTCTACGTTATTGCCAGGATATACGGTGAAATCACCCTTACCACCCTGATGAGGGTTCGCACCTGGCCAGTGCTTGAGGTGAACGAGCACTTTCTCAGGACCTACATTGTCACCCTGTGCACCCTCAATGAAGGCTTCCATCATCTCGATGGTCAGATCCACATCTTCCGAGAAACAACCCATGTTGCGACCCCAGCGAGGTTCGGTAATCACATCCACCTGAGGGCCCAGAATCATGTGCAGACCAACGGCACGGTATTCCTCGGCCACAGCCTCACCAAACTTCTTCACGATGTCACGGTCACGAGAGGCAGTGATACCAATCTGTCCTTCCTTACTTGGCCACTGGCTGAAGTACTGCTTACCGCTCACGTGGGCACCCAAGGTAGCTCCATGACGAGGGTCAGTTGAGAACATGATAGGAATACCCAGACGAGAAGCCTCGGCATACTCCTGCATGGTGTTGCTCCACTTCGCAAAGAGCGTTGGCTCGGCAATACCATTGTTCAGGATATTACGGAAGTTACGCTCTTCGATATAAGTCTTCACATCGGCACCCACGCGCATCTGTCCCTGCCCCATGGCACCACCACCGTTTCCACCAGGGCCAATCGGACCTGCATAAGCCTCCTGACTCAGCTCGGCACGAGAGTCGTAAGTCACCTTTCCGTCGGCAGGAACGGCAATGTTCGGATGGAACATCAATCCAACCTTCTCTTCCAATGTCATCTGGCTCACCAGGTCATCGATACGATCCTGCATCGGCTGGCGCCAGTCTTCATACACATCCAACTTACCGTTCTTGTTCAAGTCCTTGAACTGGTAGCCGTCTTGTGTGATAATCTCCACCTTGCGGGCACCCAATGTGGGTTGCTCGAACTTCGGTGTTTCCTCACAAGCAGTCATGATGGCACCAATGAGTGCCACACTGCCCAAAATGCTAAAAAGATTTCGTCTCATTTGCTCTTGTTTTAAATTCGATACAAAGATAGAAATATTTATTCATATTCGCCAAAATCATCCCCTTGCAGCTTGTTAAAATCTGTTAACAAGCTGATATATTCCGACAAAACACAAGAATACTGTTTACGGGTGCTAATCCTTTGCTTTGAAAACATCAAACTACATCTCTAGGATTTGGCACACTTGATACAGTTTGTATTCGGATGAGGCTGATAAAATGAAAGACAGAGTGAGAATAAAAGAAGGTGTGAACCGTGAAATAATCAAATGGAATCAGCCTCTATCAACCCCTGCATTACGGCATAGACCGTGAGGCCACTCACCGACTTGATGCCCAACTTTTCTGTGATGTTCTTACGATGTGTAATGACCGTAGTGAGTGAAATGTGGAGTTTGTCGGCAATTTCTTTGTTGATATAGCCACGAACCACCAGTCGAAGCACCTCAATTTCACGCAGGGAAAGTTGGTTCTCACGGGGGATTTCTGGTCCTTCATGCTGCTGAGAACCTGACCGATGTCCACGTGCCAAGAGTTGCAAAATGGATTTTCCTAAATGGCTCTCATCTTGATTGATATTGAGTGTGAGGACTCCAGTGAACTGAGGCTGCTGGTCACCACTGACAAGCACGATAGGCCGCTTCTTCCGTGCCATGAAATAGGCTGTATGCTCAAAATATATCTGGGCTGAGACGAAGCAATGCACGAACATATCGGGCGTATCGTCCACAAACTCCAGAAAACTATGGAACACACGGATAGTGAGCTGTGGGACCACCTCTTCCAAAAGTCGTTGCAGTCCCAAAGCAGTGAGGGTATTGGGCTCTATAATCGCAAATTCTGGTTTCATTATTTATTGTCCAAGGATTATTATGGATTTATTATTCTAAAACAGGAGAAACTAGTAAACCTCAGCATAAAACTCCATTGCTGCTAACGTTGAATGATTTAATGATTAATGTAAACCGCTGCCGCTTCGGCACACCGCTCCCCATCGATGCCAGCAGAGACGATGCCACCTGCATAGCCAGCACCCTCACCACAAGGAAAGAGTCCATGAAGCTGTACATGCTGCAAGGTATCAGCATCACGCACGATGCGCAAAGGAGCCGAGGTACGGGTCTCGATGGCAATCATCACGGCCTCATTGGTCAGAAAACCCCGACTATGCTTTCCAAAGAACTGAAAGGCTTTACTCAGTCGGTCACCGATAAACGAGGGCAACCAAAAGTGTAACGGAGAGCTGATCAGTCCTGGTGTATAACTCGATTCAGGCAGGTCGTAGCTCAGTTTCTTTCGTGTGAAATCCACCATTCGTTGGGCAGGTGCTGTCTGTCGCCTATTGCCCTGTTGCCAAGTCAACTTCTCCAGTTGCTCTTGAAACTCCATGACTTTCAGACAAGATATACTCCTCTGTCCTTCGGACAGCTCCCCTGACTGAGGGAAGCAGCTTAGGGTCTCTATTTTCATTTTTCCTTTTTCAATTTCATCTACGTCTTCCGGTCGTATCTCTACCACCATTCCGCTGTTGCTCCACTTGGAGCCACGAGTGCTGGGGCTCATACCGTTGACCACAATCTGTTCAGGACCACTGGCTGCAGGCACAACAAAGCCACCTGGACACATACAGAAACTATATACCCCACGGCCATCCACCTGCGTCACAAAACTGTATTCCGCAGCAGGAAGATACTTACCTCTCCCTTCACGTGAGTGATACTGTATCTGGTCAATCAAGTGTGAAGGATGCTCCAGGCGAACCCCGACTGCAATGCCTTTTGGCTCGATGAAAAGAGCGTTATTTGCAAGCCACCGATAAACATCACGAGCCGAATGACCAGTAGCCAAGATTACCGGACCTTCAAAAATTAGCCCGGAATTAGTCCTTATCCCAATCACTTTCTGGTCACAGATAACCAGTGCATCCATGCGTGTCTCGAAATGCACCTCCCCTCCACATTGCAAAATCGTGTTGCGCATGTTCTCTATCACGCGGGGTAGCTTATCCGTTCCGATGTGCGGGTGGGCATCAGAGAGTATCGTAGGAGAGGCTCCATGCTGACAGAACACGTTAAGAATCTTCTCCACATTGCCACGTTTCTTGCTTCGCGTGTAGAGTTTTCCGTCTGAATAGGCTCCTGCTCCACCCTCTCCAAAGCTATAATTCGACTCGGAATTCACCTTGTGTTCTCGGGTAATCAAGGCTATGTCACGCTTGCGGTCATGCACATTCTTTCCACGCTCCACCACCACTGGCTTCAAACCCAACTCTATGAGCCGCAAAGCAGCGAACAACCCTCCAGGTCCTGCGCCCACCACCACGACTTGTGGTTTGCCCTCTACCAAAGGGTATTCCGTACGTTGGAACTCTTCCTGGGGAGGAAGTTCGTTGATAAAAGTCCTTACCGTAAGATTGACATACACTGTCCGCTGACGGGCATCAATGCTTTTCTTTAGCACCCGCACCGCCTGCAACTGCTTGGCATCCAGTCCCTTATCCTGCACCAAATACTCTTTGATGTCCTGTTCGCTGGATGCCACTTGAGGCAAGACCCTTATTTGATATTCTGTTACCATATTTTTACATCATTAACGGTCAATTGTCAACATCCACGAAGACATCAACCAAACAATGCCCTAAATGCTTCTTCTATCTTTCTCACAGGCACCAATTCAATCTTTAGACCTTGCGTATTCAGTCCTTGCATGTTCTGCTTAGGTAGGATGAAACGAGTGAAGCCTAACTTCTGCGCCTCACTGATACGCTGTTCGATGCGGTTTACCGGACGGATTTCACCCGAAAGACCAATCTCGCCTGTCATGCAGACACCTGACTCAATCTCCACATCGAGGTTGCTTGAAAGAATGGCACTAATCACAGGCAAGTCGATAGCCGTATCATTCACTTTCAGACCTCCTGCAATGTTGAGAAACACATCTTTCTGAGCCAACTTGAAACCCACTCGCTTTTCCAACACAGCCAAGAGCATGTTCATCCTACGCAAATCGAAGCCCGTAGCTGAATGTTGTGGATAGCCATAGACAGCACTGCTCACCAAAGCCTGCACCTCAATGAGAAACGGTCTCACACCCTCGATGGCAGCTGCTATGGCTATGCCGCTCATGCCTTCGTGATTTTGGTTGAGCAACAGTTCGGAGGGATTGCTCACTTGCCGGAGTCCGTCCTGCCGCATCTCATAGATACCCAGTTCCGACGTGCTTCCAAAGCGGTTCTTGATGCTGCGCAGGATGCGGTACATATAGTGTTGGTCACCCTCGAACTGAAGCACGGTATCCACGATGTGTTCCAACACCTTCGGGCCCGCAATGCTGCCTTCCTTATTGATATGACCTATAAGGATGACGGCCGTATGTGTCTCTTTAGCATACCGGAGGATAGCTGCAGCACATTCTCTCACTTGCGTGATGCTCCCTGGAGAAGTTTCCACGGTATCTGTATAGATAGTCTGGATGGAATCGATAATAACAACCTCAGGCTTCACATGCTCTAACTGAGCTACGATTTTCTCCCAATTGGTCTCGCAGAATACTAATGTATCAACAGCCGAACCTCTCAGGCGATCAGCCCTCATCTTGAGCTGACGCGGACTTTCCTCGCCTGACACATAGAGAACCCGTCGGTCACCCATGTTGAGGACAGTCTGTAACACCAATGTACTCTTGCCTATACCAGGCTCCCCACCGAGCAATACCAATGAGCCACGCACCAATCCGCCTCCCAACACGCGGTTCAGTTCCCCGTCGTGGAGATCAATGCGAGGTTCATCGGTTGCTTCTATCTCCCGTATCTCCAAAGGTTTGTGCTTCATTTCCTGATGGGGGAGCTGATAAGACTTACTTGCAGATTCCCTGCGCAGTTTTACCTCCTCAAAAGTATCCCACGCCCCACACGAGGGGCACTTACCATACCATTTGGGGGAATCATACCCGCAATTTGAGCAAACATATGCTGTTCTTTCCTTAGCCATAGATTACATATTTTATGCAAAGATAGTGTAAACTTATGATTTTTTATGCTACCTTTGCAAAAAAAGCTACATACTATGAAAACAACGAAACTTCTCTGTCTGATAGTCATTACGACTTTGATCGTTTCATGCGGAAAAGGGAACCATGCTACAGATGACTATAACTTAGGCATTGGCGTGTATCCTGGCAATCCTGCAGAAAACTTTGCTCCTGCACTGGTGACAAATAAGGCGCATGGCAACATTGCCTTGCTGCATAGCGTGTGGCACTCATCGTCGTACGACTACAACCTCACAGGCCAGCTCATCACCGATGGCATCATTGAAACGGAAGAGCCGCATACCATCAGCCTCTCAGTCAATGGAGAGCGTCTGCCAAAGAACGAGCAAGAATACCTTTTCGATACCAATTTCTATACCCGTAAGAACCTTACTGGCAATGAAGTGACACTGCAGTTGGACTTTGCGCACTGGAGTATCCCTGCAGACCGCATCTGGCTCAATGGCTATATGATGTCAGAAGGATCCAACCGTCAGATGGAGCTCACCGTGCGGGGTTCTGCCGATGGGAGACAATGGACAGAGTTGTATCATGCTACAGAGATACTTAAAAGCGCTCTTTTCGACAAAACCATCAACTTTGCCCAAAAAGACTATCCTCACTATCAGATTATCCTTAAAGGAGCTGCTGTCCGAGGATGGCAATTGGCCAGCTGGGATTTCTATCACGGAGAAGAGCTGCTCAATGTACTGCCTTCGGAGCATTTCACAAGTACCTGGCGCAGTGCCACAGCCGATGAGGAATGGGTGTATGTGGATTTCGGAGAAGAAGCTACCTACGAGGAAGTCATCCTGCACTGGATAAACCGTGCCTCTCAAGGAAAATTGCAAGCATCAAACGATGCCAAGACTTGGATTGACTTAGCATCTTTGAGCGACAAGGATGAAATTGCCGTGAATGGCCAGAGCCGCTACCTACGTCTGTTGCTTACAGCCTCTGCCAACGGACAACCCTACGAACTGAGTGAGATGGAAGTCATCGGAACGGGTGGTCTGAAACCCAAAATGAAGAAAAAGCCTTACGACTCTGACAATCTGCTGATATTGAGCGGGGGTGAGTGGACGCTCCAACGGGCTTCCTTGGTAAAATCAACTGGAGAGCAGCTCTCTCAGACCGATTTCAAGCCAGAGGGTTGGCTACCTGCTACCGTTCCAGGCACCGTGCTGACCAGCTATGTTAATGCCGGAGCAGTGCCCGAACCCAACTTTGCCGACAATCAGCTGATGATTTCGGAGTCTTATTTCCTTTCTGATTTCTGGTACCGCACAGAATTTATACAAAGCAACGTGAAAGACCGTACCCAACTACATTTCGACGGCATTAACTGGAAAGCCAAAATCTGGTTGAACAGCCATTATGTGGGGGAAATAAACGGTGGTTTCATTCAAGCGCATTTTGATGTATCCAAGTTTGTGAAAAAAGGGAAGAATGCCTTGGCTGTGCTTGTGATAAGGAATGCCCATCCAGGTGCCGTGAAAGAGCAGACTGCCTGGAGCAGTGAAGCCAACGGCGGTATCTTAGGAGCAGATAACGCTACGTTCCACGCCTCCATCGGCTGGGATTGGATACCTACCATCCGTGGACGAAATATGGGTATTTGGGACGATGTATATCTAACTCATTCTGGAGCAGTAACGCTGCAGCATCCGTTCATCCGCTCAGAACTCCCTTTGCCTGACACTACCAGTGCTAAGCTCTTTGTGGAAGTAGAGTTGAAGAACCACGAATCAAGAGAAGTGACTGGCAAACTCACGGGTTCTGTAGGTGATATCACTTTCGAGCAAGAAGTTACGCTACAGGCAGACGAACAGAAGACAATAAAGTTGGATCCATCTAACACTCCTCAACTGCTTATGCAGCACCCACGGCTTTGGTGGCCCAATGGCTATGGTGAGCCTTTCTTGTATGATTCCCAACTTACATTCATCGTAAATGATCATACCTCTGACGAAACACATTTCAAAACGGGCATCCGACAGATGACTTTCGAGGAAGAAGACTATGCTTCCAGCGGTGTGCCAGACCGCTATGGACGTACTAAAGAAACTGACCGCCGACTGAACCTCTATGTAAATGGACGTCGTTTCGTAGGATTTGGTGGTAATTGGGGCTTCAGTGAATCGAACCTGAACTACCGTGGTCGTGAATACGACATAGCTGTGAGGCATCACAAAGCGATGAACTTCACTATGATACGCAACTGGGTAGGACAGTTGGGCGACAAGGAATTCTACGAGGCATGCGACAAGTATGGCATCATGATCTGGCAGGACTTCTGGCTGGCCAATCCTGCCGATGGTCCCGACCCCTATTACGAAGACCTTTTCAAGGAGAATGCAACCGATTATCTGCTCAGAGCACGCAACCACCCTTCGGTAGCTCTCTATGTAGGACGAAATGAGGGTAATCCCCCAGCTTCGCTTGATAGTTTCCTACGTAAGTTGGTGGCTGATCAGCATCCTGGTATGCACTACATCTCCCATTCTGCTGCTGGTGTGGTGAGCGGTGAAGGCCCTTATCGTGCCCTACCTATCGATAATTACTTCCAACTCTATGGACACGACAAGTTCCACAGCGAGCGTGGTATGCCTAATGTGATGTCTTACGAAAGTATGTTGCAGGCATTTGGTAAGAATCATATTGAACCTGTAAATACCGTTCAGACACCTAACTATATTTATGGTATACACGACTTTACACTGGGAGGTGACGGAGTGTCCTCTGCGCAGTCTGGATTCTCGTTCAACGAGATGATGGAGAAAGCCTTCGGACAGCCACGTGATGCGAAGCAATGGAGCCAATGGGGCCAGTGGATCAATTACAACGGCTACCGTGCCATGTTCGAGGGTCGCTCAGAATACCGTCGGGGACTCCTGCTGTGGATGAGCCATCCCGCTTGGCCGTCAATGACATGGCAGACCTACGACTACTACTTTGATCCCACAGCTGCCTACTATGGTTGCATGAAAGCGTGTGAACCGCTACATATCTTGTGGAATCCGATAAAGGATGATGTACAAGTGGTCAACTACCGGGCAGGCAACCAACAGGGGCTGACAGCTCAGGCTCAGGTACTCGACCAGAACGGACAAGTGCATTGGGAGCGATCCATCACGCTGGATGTTCAGGAGGACGAGACCGTCGTATGCTTCCCGTTGGAATTCCCTAATACGCTCACTGATACTTATTTCATCAAGCTCACGCTTTCAAAAGACGGAGAGGTTTTGTCAGATAATTTCTACTGGAAAGGCAAAGAGAATGGGAACTATCAGTCTTTACTCCAGCTACCGAAGACATCACTTAACGGTGACTTGAATACCACATTGAAAGACGGAATCTGGACACTGAGCGGAACGCTACGCAATGATACAGATGTTCCTGCCCTTATGGTTCATCTGCAAGTGGTAGGTGATAGAAGCGGGGAGCGTATCCTTCCTGCCTATTTCAACGACAATTACTTCTTCCTGATGCCTGGGGAGGAAAAAAATGTGAGTATCACTCTATGTGCCCGTGATACAAGGGGAGAAACTCCTGTAGTAACGATAGAAGGTTTTAATCTTTAGAAATAAATATATGAGATGTAAAAAATGTGGGTGAGTCTTTATTTTGACACACCCACATTCTATGTAATCGACTCTCAGAAAGAGATATTCACTCTGCCATTACCTTTCTTACTACTCTCAGCAAAAGCGATGATATCCTCTATCGGCATCTTTCCTTTGATTTGAATCAAGGCACAATCGTCTGAACCTCCACACACAATCAGGAATTCACGCACCACATTGTCTTGCATCTTCAATAAGAAACGGGTATTCTCGTCATTCTTTGAAGCCTCCATCAGAGGCTCGTAGCCAGCGGTCTGCAACCTATCAACATCAGCTGTAAACTGAGACTTCACGTCAATGGAACATTCATCCAAATCAAGAACCTTGAGCGAATGGATTCCTTTTAGTACGCGAGCATCGTCATTGTCCGCAAAAAGCCTGGCAAACTTTATTAGCAACGGCGAGATATTAACACTTTCGGCATTGTTAGCATGGGCATACTTACCAAACAAATCATTCACTCCCTGTGCTGAGCTCATCTGGCAGGCCAGCACCAATACAAACACCAATACAATCTTTTTCATAACAGTATAATTATATTATTTCCTTTTTATGAATTAGACGCAGGAACTTTTCAGAAAGTTGCAACTAAGCAAAAAAATAGGCGAAAAAGTACAAAACCTAACATACAGGTATTAAAAACATAACAAAAAGCAGTCAAGTTATTAATATTATTTGTATTTTTGCAGCCGTTAACATCAAAATTAAAGTAGAGACAATGAAAAAAGCATTCCGTCAGACCACAGTCACATGCCAGACAACCACAACCCTTCGGGGTTAGGGTTTATTTTTGTGTTTCTACGTGATACACTTCTTCAAAGAGAATTAAAACATTAAAACAATATTAAATAATTGAGTTTCAAGCGGATTATTATCATTCCACAAAGATAAAAAACTCAATCTTCATTTTTCAATTATCAAACTGAAATGAAAGTAATGAAATTCGGAGGCAGCTCGGTGGGCACTCCAGACAGCATACAGCGAGTAAAAAGAATAGTAGAGCAATCGGGTGATCATGTCATCGTAGTAGTATCGGCTCTTGGAGGAGTGACCGACAAGTTACTCAGTATCTCCAAGACGGCCGCTCAAGGTGACGTATCTTATCGTGCTGCCTTGAGCGAAGTGATGCTGATGCATACACTGATGGTTGAGCAAGTGATTCCTTCAGGTTCTCGCCGTGAGCAGCTGCAAATCAAGGTTCAGGCACTGCTGGGTGAACTACAGAACATCTTTCAGGGCATCTACCTAATTAAAGACCTTTCACCCAAGACCTCTAACACCATTGTAAGCTATGGTGAACGCCTCTCGTCAACCATCTGTGCAGAACTTTGCGGGGCTCAATGGTTCGATTCGCGTGAATTCATCAAAACGGAAAAGAAACACGGAAAGAATTTCCTCGATACAGAACTGACTAATAAGTTGATTCAAGACACATTCTCTCCCCTGCCCCGCCTTTCGCTGGTTCCTGGCTTCATTTCAACCGACCGTGACTCAGGAGAAGTGACCAATTTGGGTCGTGGAGGCAGTGATTATACAGCTGCCATCATAGCTGCAGCCCTCAATGCCCATTCACTGGAAATATGGACCGATGTAGATGGCTTTATGACAGCCGACCCTCGAGTCATCTCCACTGCTTATACCATCAGTGAGCTCACTTATACTGAAGCCACAGAATTGTGTAACTTTGGTGCCAAGGTGGTGTATCCGCCTACCATTTATCCGGTATGCCACAAAAGCATTCCAATTTTAATCAAGAATACATTCAATCCAGACGGTCAGGGCACCGTCATCCGTGAGGGATTGTCAGGCAACGAGAAAGCCATTAAGGGTATCTCCAGCATTAACGATACCAGCCTCATCAACGTGAGAGGCTTAGGTATGGTAGGTGTCATTGGTATCAACAAACGCATCTTCCGAGCCTTGGCCGACAATGGCATCAGTGTGTTCTTGGTTTCACAGGCTTCTTCCGAGAATTCTACCTCCATCGGTGTGAAAGACGAAGACGCATCTATAGCATGCAAAGTACTTAATGAGGAATTTGCGAAGGAAATAGAGACTGGCGAATTGTTCCCCATCACCTCAGAGGAGGAACTGGCAACTGTGGCCATTGTGGGCGAAAACATGAAACACACGCCTGGTATTGCAGGAAAGTTGTTTGGAACGCTGGGGCGTAATGGCATCAGCGTGATTGCCTGTGCCCAAGGTGCTTCTGAGACTAATATCTCGTTTGTCGTGGAACGCCGTTTGCTACGTAAGTCACTCAATGTAATCCACGACTCTTTCTTCCTGTCGGAATACCAGATGCTCAACCTCTTCATCTGTGGCATTGGTACGGTAGGAGGTAGCCTGATCCGTCAGATTCACAATCAGCGTCAGAAACTGATGCAAGAAAACGGTCTGCAACTGAATGTGGTAGGCATAGCCAACAGCAAGAAGTGCATACTCAACCGTGCAGGTATAGACCTGAGCGACTACCAGATACAACTGGAAGAGAAGGGCATAGACAGTACGCCTGAGACACTCTTGCAGCAAGTACTCGACATGAACATCTTCAACTCGGTATTTGTGGATTGTACAGCCAATGCGCAGATAGCAGGATTGTATAAAGAGCTTTTGGAGCACAACATCTCGGTAGTGGCTGCCAATAAGATCTCGGCTTCGTCGAGCTACGACAACTACAGCCTCCTGAAGCAGATAGCTCATACTCGTGGTGTGAAGTATCTGTTTGAGACCAACGTAGGTGCCGGTCTGCCTATTATCAACACCATCAACGATCTGATTCACAGTGGTGACAAGATTCTGAAAATTGAGGCAGTATTGAGCGGTACCCTCAACTACATTTTCAATGTCATAAGTGCTGATGTTCCACTGAGCCAAGCCATCCGTATGGCCAAAGATCAAGGTTACTCAGAACCTGACCCACGCATCGACCTTAGTGGCAAGGATGTTATCCGTAAGCTCGTGATTCTGGCTCGCGAAGCTGGATATCGCTTGGAGCAAAGCGATGTGACGAAGCATCTGTTCATCCCCGATGCCTTGTTTGAGGGAACATTGGACAATTTCTGGAAGAATGTCAGCTCATTAGATGCCGACTTTGAAGCTCGTCGCAAAAAACTATCCGACAATGGCAAGCGCTGGCGTTTTGTGGCCAAGTTAGAAAATGAACGCGCCACAGTCGGTTTGCAGGAAGTGAGTATGGGGCATCCTTTCTACGGACTTGAAGGCAGCAACAACATCATCCTGCTTACTACAGAACGTTATCGTCAGTATCCGATGATGATTCAAGGCTATGGCGCTGGTGCAGAAGTTACTGCAGCGGGTGTCTTTGCTGACATCATGTCAATAGCAAACGTTTGATTGTTTTAAACGGAAGAGCAAAAGGTTTTTCAAATATATATCTATATGAAGCATATTATCATACTAGGAGATGGAATGGCAGATCATGCTGTGGAGCGGTTAAAAGGCAAGACTCTGCTTCAACACGCCCACACACCCTACATGGACATGTTGGCACGCATGGGACGCAACGGACGGTTGCAAACTGTGCCCGAGGGCTTTCATCCTGGTAGTGAGGTGGCCAATGCAACCATCCTGGGCTATGACATGACAAAGTGTTACGAAGGTCGAGGGCCGCTTGAAGCAGCATCCATTGGATATGATATGCAGTTAGACGACTTGGCTATGCGTTGCAATATCATCACAGTAAAAGACGGAAAAGTTAAGAACCATCACGGAGGGCACCTGAAAACCGAAGAAGGTGCTATGCTTATTAACTACCTTAACGAGCATTTGGGCAACGACCATGTGAAATTCATTCCGGGCATCCAATATCGTCACTTGTTAGTCATCAATGGCGGAAAGAAAGGAGTAGAATGTGCGCCTCCACATGATCACCCAGGGGAGCTATGGGAAAGCTTACTGCCAAACCTCTCCCCTCACAACAATACAGCTAACCTCATCATAGAACTGGTAAAGAGATCACAAGAACTTTTGATGAAGCACCCTTTCAACATAGGACGCATAAAGCAAGGTAAGGATCCAGCCAACAGCATTTGGCCTTGGGGAGGAGGCTATCGTCCTCAGATGCAGACCTTTGCAGAAATGTTCCCACAAGTAAAGCGAGGTGATGTTATCTCGGCAGTTGATTTGATTCGTGGCATAGGAAAATATGCAGGGCTTAAAAACATCATCGTTCCAGGAGCCACAGGCATGGCAAATACCAACTATGAGGGCAAGGCAGAAGCAGCCTTGAATGCCCTCCGGGAAGATGATTTCGTCTTCCTGCACGTAGAAGCCAGCGACGAAGCGGGACATGATGGTGACTTAAACCTAAAGTTGCAAACTATTGAAGACCTCGACAGTCGTATAATAGGGCCCATTTACGAAGAGGTGAAAAAGTGGAAAGAACCTGTTTGCATTGCAGTTCTGCCCGACCATCCAACTCCTGTGGAGCTTCGTACCCATCTGGCCGAGCCTGTACCTTTCCTTATTTGGCATCCTGGGATTGAAGCTGATGAAGTACAGCAATTCGATGAGGTTTCTGCCGTAAGTGGAAACTTTGGAATGCTAAAATTAAATCAGTTCATTTTGAACTTCATGAAAGAATAAATAATCCGTTGATAAAGATGAAATACTTTAGTACAAGCAAGAAAGCCCCCGAAGCCACACTTCAAGAAGCCGTGGTACGCGGATTGGCACCCGACAAGGGACTCTATATGCCCGAACGCATCAAACAATTACCTCAAGAGTTTTTTGAGCGTATGCCTAGTATGACGTTACAGGAAATAGCTTACTACGTAGCCGACGCCTTCTTTGGAGAAGATGTACCTGCCGACAAACTGCGTCAAATTGTATATGACACTCTCAATTTTGAGATTCCTTTGGTAAAGGTAACAGAGAATATCTATTCGCTGGAACTTTTCCACGGGCCTACCTTAGCATTCAAAGATGTGGGTGCAAGATTTATGGCACGTCTATTGGCACATTTCAACAAAGAGCAAGTGAATGTTCTTGTTGCCACCAGTGGTGATACAGGTAGTGCCGTAGCCAACGGATTCCTCGGTGTGGAAGGCATTCATGTATATGTACTTTATCCCAAAGGCAAAGTGAGCAGATTGCAGGAAGCTCAATTCACCACCCTTGGTCAGAATATTACAGCTATAGAGGTTGATGGTACTTTTGACGATTGTCAGGCATTAGTTAAAAATGCATTCATGGATACGGAACTCAATGCCCACATGCGCCTCACCAGTGCTAATAGCATCAACGTAGCACGTTTCATTCCTCAGTCGTTCTATTACTTTTGGGCAGTGGCTCAACTGTTGAATCATTCTCAATTGAGCACTGTCGTTTGCGTTCCTTCCGGCAACTTCGGCAACATCACCAGCGGACTCTTCGGCAAGCGCATGGGACTGTCCATAAAGCGTTTCATTGCCGCCAACAACCGCAACGATGTATTCTTCCGCTATTTACAAAGTGGGGATTATGAGCCTCATCCTACCATCGCCACGTATGCCAATGCGATGGACGTAAGTGACCCAAGCAATTTCGTACGTCTTTTGGAACTATATGGAAGTTACGAAGCTGTAAAGGCCGATATCAGTGGTGCTACCTATACCGATAAGCAAATAGCCGATACCATCCGTCAGTGTTATAAGGACAATAATTACCTGCTCGACCCTCACGGTGCTTGCGGCTACCGTGCCTTACAAGAAGGCTTGCAGCCTGACGAAGTAGGCATCTTCTTAGAAACAGCTCATCCTGCTAAGTTCAAGGATCGTGTGGATAAAATATTGAATGCCGATATTGCGATTCCTGCCAAACTTCAAGCTTTCATGAAGGGGCAGAAACAAACTGTTCCGATGGCAAATAACTTTGCAGCGTTCAAGCAATACCTTATAAGAAATTGAGAATTAAGAATTAAGAATTAAGGGATTGATAAATGCGCATTAATATATAGGGGATATCACAAGACAATAATAAAATGATATTATTCTTATAATATGCGTTAATCCTTTAATTCTTAATTCTCAATTCTTAATTCTCAATTTAAATGCTTCCCTCGGAAGCCGTGAACTCCAGTACATTGCTTTCGTCCTCCAATATCAGTTCAGATTCCGTTAGCTTCGTAATTGTGTAGGTACCACCACTGAAGTCAATCTTCTGCAGACCTGCCAAGATATTATACTCAACCTGTACCAGATACTTGGCTTCTGTGTCGGGATCGTCTTTTAACAGTTCGCTCAGTTCATCAGAGTAATTCTTGAAAAGCGACCTCTCTGCATTATCTATATCAAACGCAAACGTAACCTGCTTCCCGTGCAGTTCATAAGTGCCTTGGGCATTTATATTCAGTTCGAAATCGCCCAAGTCTTCATCATCTAAGAAGCCGTTAACCCACAATTCTGCACGGTTATCGTCCCAGATGTAAAACACCAGCATAGCCCAACCATTGCCTATGCCTTCTTCACTTAAGCACCAAGCATTATCAAACTTCTTGGCATCAATACCTGTGCATCCTGCCAACATCTTTACCGCTAACAGAAGAAGAAATATCTTTTTCATACGAATCACATTTATATTTATTTAGGCAAAGGTAAATATAATTGTTCAGAAATCCTATCACATATTAGAAAAACAAAGATAAGTTTCTATAAATCGGGAAACTTGAGTCATAAATAAAAAAGAGGGAGTGCCTATCGACATTCCCTCTTCTTGTTTCGTGCGGATGAAAGGACTCGAACCTTCACGACTTTCGTCACCAGATCCTAAGTCTGGCGCGGCTACCAATTACGCCACACCCGCATGGGTGAAAAAAACCTGCTGAGCAGGATGATTCTCCAATCACGTTGCAAAGATAGTAAGTTTTTCTTTACTTGCAAACTGTTTGAATAAATAACTTGCCCCGCATCAGTTGACGAGCCGCCTCAATAAGAGTGTCAATGCCCTGGAACTTATCTGCATCTTCCAGATTGACCCACACATCAGGAGCCACACCAAATTCAATATGCTGTTTCTGTGCATTGAATATTGGGCAAGCAGAGAAACGTACACCCCATCCGTTGGGTAGTTCAGAAGAGAAAGGCATTCCTGAGCCACCACCCGTCTGGTCACCCAGCAGTGTGACATTAGGAAACTCGTTCATAATGCTGGTGAAATAATTGGCAGCGCTGTAGGTATGACGATTGGTAAGCACCACCACAGGTTTCTGCCATCGAATATTCTCATAAGGATCTATATAGATAGGTTCAGGATTGGAGAAATCGTTATGTTCCTTACCTGTCTTATGGGAGATGTAACCCACCAAGATCCTCTCGTTGGTGAAACGGGCAGCTATACGGTCGGCATTGGTGAGGTCACCACCACCGTTGTTGCGTATATCGAGGATGAGACCATCGCAAAGCGACATGTAGTCGAGCATCTCCGAAAGCCCACCATTACCAGCACCCGAGGAGAAACTGCCATAATACACATAGCCGATATTATCCTCTAAGATAGTATATCTCATGCCAGCTCCTATGCGATATCCCTGTCCTAAATACTTTTCTACCAATTCCTCACTGTAATTGCGCGGATAATTCTGGTACCAATCCCAGTAGCGGGCCTGGTCGTGTATGGTATAGAGATTCACATGCCCGTCTTTCAACTCCGCCAGCATATTGCCCAATACCTCAAAAAGTTGTTTGCTATTTTTGGTTGCCTTGACCTGAGGCTCATACTTGGAATGAATGGCATCCCAATCTATCTGCTTGTATTCCAGAAAACAATAATGCTCATCGATGATTTTCCACAGAGCTTCAAAGTTTCCCATGGGTGAATCTACAAAATCATCCTCTGTAACACAGGCACTGAAGGCAAACAAAACTATTATAATATAAATAAGGTGTCGTTTCATGATTACAGTTTTTTGAGGTGTTTCACAAATCCAACCATGAGCACGTGTGAATAAAGGTGTGACTTTACCTTATTTGCCGTTGCTTGTTGCAAATCGCAGACATAAGACAAGCGCAGCGTGGTCTTCTTCACATTGAAATCTACTGAGAGCATCTGGCGGAGTGATGGCTGACTAAAAGGAGTAGTCATACAAACTACCCCCTTACTGTCGCCCAACGTAAAGATCTCGAAATACGACTGCCCATAATGTGGAGCAAACATCACACCAGCCAACGGAACATTGACTTGATAGCGAACTAATAAAGGAAAGCGTTTCACATGCGTTTTCCAAAGCAAGCGCACAGAGGCGTCCATATTGACATATACTCGCATATTGGCGGGATTATTACCATTTCGGAGATTGTAGATGAAGCCGCCATTGAGGTCTGCCACTCCACCCGCATAGAGTTGCAGCCCTCCCTGCTGCCAGCACTTGTAATAATAGCCATAGTTCCAATTGGCCATACCAGCCATGGTATTATTGTTTTCAGCCCGATTCTCCGTATAATCAAAATAACCTTGGAAATAGGACTGAATACTCCACTTCTCAGGATTCCACTTGGTAGCATGAACACTTTCACGTGAAAGTCGCACTTCCCATCCATGATAAGATTGAGGAGACAAATAATTGTCGAATACGTTAGCGAGCCCTATGCCATAACTTGTGGCACGGGTCACTATTGAGGGATCTTTAGTTTCAGCTTCTGTAAATAGACGATCCTGAGCCTGAAGGATTTGACTTCCCATCAGACACAAGATTAGTGCTATGACATTTAAAATCTTCAATTCTCAACTTTCAATTTTCAATTTCAAAACAGTCTCCCTTGCCCCGTAAGTTCATCCAGAATGTCAGAATCACTCTTGTCTTTGTCTGGATCAAGGTTCTCCTCATCCTCTGTTACCTCTGTTGCAGGTTCCTCCACTACTGGTTTCTTCACTGGTTCCAGCTCATTCACCGTATCAATAGCGTAGGTAGTGAGGCGCTTACCCTTAGCCTTGTAGCCCTTCACGGCAATAAACTCATCAGCCTCTACAATGAGCGGCTCACGGAAGGCATCAGCTCCACCAAATACCACTTCAAAGCGCGGATAGGCCTCATCTGTGAGCAATATCAACTGGTTTCCCTCACCCAAGTAGCTCTGTTTCTTAGTGGTAGCCTCAAAGCAGAAGCGTTTCAGATAAGGATAGCCATTCTGGGAAGCATCGTAGAGCACAGCCGCCCACACCTTGTGAGGGTCGAACTTTTCAATGATGCTGATGCTATCCTCGTAATGATTGTTCACATCGAAATTCGTGGTGTAATACTCACCAGAATTAAGTACCACCAAAATGAGGTCATCGTTTTGGAACTCACCCAGATAGTCTCCATGTCCGTCGTAGTTGAGACGCAAAACGTCACTGTCGAACCAAACCTTGCGACCTCCGAGCGTGGAGCCTCCCTGATGCTTGAGCAAGATGCGATGGATGGGGAACTTCGATAGGATATTACCCATGGCTTGGCGTCCCTTAATGGCGATATTAGAGAAATCCTCCTCCAGCGTAATCTTGCGTATGCGCGGATTGGGTTTGTGTGTCACTTTGATTACCTCTGCCTCACCATTAGGGTTGGCTGTGAAGTAAGTGATGCGTGAATCGGGTGTGCCTTTGGTAAGGTCGTACTCACGATCACGTATGATGCCTGTCACAAAGAAACGCTTGATGTAGTACCATCCGTCCTTGCCGTCACGATACACCACATTGTAGATAGTGCGCTGGTCGTTTTTCTTGAACACGGCCACATAATAAATATCCTTACCCACAAATTTCTTTTCAGCAACAGGAGTGATGAGGTACTTACCGCTTCGGAAGAACACAATCACATCGTCCATATCGGAGCAGTTGTCCACGAACTCGTCTTTTTTCAACCCTGTACCAATGAATCCTTCGGCACGGTTCACGTAGAGTTTCTGATTAGCCTCCACCACCTTGGCAGAGTCGATGATGTCAAAATTGCGTATCTCCGTGCGTCGTGGGTAGTTTTTGCCATACTTAGTTTTAATATGGCGATACCATTTCACGGTATATTCCACCAGATGGGCCAAGTTATTCTCTATCTCGTCTATCTCGTCCCTCATGCGCATGATGGCTTCATCGGCCTTTTCACTGTTGAACTTCAAGATGCGTGCCATCTTGATTTCCATCAGCTTAAGGATATCCTCTTTGGTCACCTCGCGAATCATCTGTGGATAGTAAGGTGTGAGGCGGTCGTCAATGTGCTCACAGGCAGCATCCATGTTCTTTGCCTCTTCAAACTCCTTGTCTTTATAGATGCGTTCCTCGATGAAGATTTTCTCTAAGGAGGCAAAATGCAGCGATTCCAAGAGTTCATTCTTACGTATCTCCAATTCCTTGCGTAGCAAGTCCTTGGTATAATCCACCGAGCGGCGCAACACATCGCTCACGGTAAGGAACTGCGGCTTGTCATCGTCAATCACACAGCAGTTGGGCGAGATACTCACTTCGCAGTCGGTAAAGGCGAAAAGGGCATCTATGGTCTTGTCTGATGAAGCTCCTGGAGCCAGATGCACCAGTATCTCCACGTTGGCAGCAGTATTGTCCTCCACCTTGCGGGCCTTGATCTTACCACGCTCTATGGCTTTCAAGATAGAGTCAATGAGGCTACCGTTGCTTTTGGTGGCAGAACTGCTGGTAGTTTTTCCAAAGGGAATCTCCCGTATCACCAGCGTCTTGTTGTCGAGCTTCTCTATCTTGGCACGAACCTTCACTACCCCACCGCGCTGTCCATCGTTGTAATGCGACACATCGATGCTTCCGCCCGTGGGAAAGTCTGGATAGAGGTGGAACTCCTCACCGCGAAGGTAACTGATAGCTGCATCGCATAGTTCGTTGAAGTTATGAGGCAAAATCTTGGAAGAGAGTCCCACGGCAATACCTTCCACACCTTGTGCCAAAAGCAGCGGGAACTTCACTGGCAATACTACAGGTTCCTTGTTTCGACCATCGTAGCTATATTGCCATTCTGTGGTTTTGGGATTGAACACCACCTCCTTGGCAAACGGTGAAAGACGGGCTTCTATGTATCGGCCAGCAGCGGCATCATCGCCCGTAAGGATATTTCCCCAGTTTCCTTGGGTATCTACCAAGAGCTCTTTCTGTCCTAAAACGACCAGTGCGTCCTTGATGCTGGCATCTCCGTGCGGATGGAACTGCATGGTATGTCCCACAATGTTGGCAACCTTGTTGTAGCGTCCGTCTTCCATCCGCCACATACTGTGCAAGATGCGTCGTTGCACAGGCTTCAGTCCGTCCATGATGTGCGGCACGGCACGGTCGAGTATAGTGGAACTGGCATATTCCAGGAACCAGTTCTGGTACATGCCGCCCAACTGATGCTTCACTTGAATGTCCTTCGCATCACTGGGTTTATAGTCAGAGTGTCCCGCTTCCTGCAGTTCCTCGTTTTCCATGATATTATCGTCTTCTACGCTCATATTTTAAAGTTTGGGAGCAAAGATAATAAAAATGTCCTATTTTTTATATGAGAATCCACATATAAATTTAAATCTGGATGTTTTGAAGAGGTTATTTGTGTTGTTTTTTTCCTGGACGGAACTGCTTTATGCTTGGAGACCTATCCATTATGCTCACACGGTGAGCATTTATGCCCAGCGTGAGGAAAAAATTACGTCTTCGTTAGGGAAAAATTACGGAGTAGTTAGGAAATTATATTTTTCTAACTTATCTATGCCTTGGCCGTAACCTTTTAACAAACTTTTTCCTATTCGATACCTTTAATCTGAAAGATAGTACGTATCTTTGTGCGAAATCTATTAATCACAGACAGACAATGAAAAGGATATTGTTACTGATGCTGATACTTATTCCAGGCGTCACTCTGATGGCGCAGGGCGTGAAAGGGACCATACTGAAGAAAGGCAAGCCCAAAAAGGGGGTGGTGATATGGCTGAAGAAAGCCGACCTCACGGCCACTACCGATAAGGAAGGTGCCTTTGCCTTTGATCGTGTAGCTACTGATGATACCCTGCAGATAGCAGCCACTGGCAAGCTCGATGCCAAAGTGCCTGTCAATGCGGGTATGGAGGTGAGCATCAGCCTCGACAACGATGATTTTGCCTACAATGATGGGACGGGCGACAAGCGACTGGCTTATACTAAAGTACCTGCACCCAAGGGAGGAAACGGCGGAGTGAACCACGAACTGATCATGCGCTCCGGCTTTCGGACCGTGTCAGAAGTGCTCAAGAACTGCGTGGCTGGCATCATTGTGCAGGAAGACATGACGGGCAGCAGTATCCGCATACGAGGCATCAACTCCATCAATGCCAGCAATGAACCGCTGGTAGTTATCGACGGCGTTGCGTTGCAAGGGGTATCCGACCTCGATGCCATGCTTCCCGTGGAAACCGTTGAAAGTATCGTGGTACTCAAAGACGGGGGAGGCTATGGTGTACGTGGAGCAAACGGTGTAATAGAAATCACCACCATAAAAGGAGGGAATATTGATAATTGATAATTGATAATTGGTTAAATCCATGTAATCCGATGTAAAAAATAAACATAGCACAGCCAAATTCTCAATGCTCAATCCCCTATTCTCAGTTTTATCCACTAACTTTGGCCACGCCGGATTTACTCACACTCTGAAAAGCTCAAATAAATTTGGCTTTTCTCTCGTTTATTCGTAACTTTGCAGCCAAAATTCAGAAAAAAGTAATAACTATGGCACAAGAAGACGTTTTCAAGAAAGTTGTAGCACATTGCAAAGAATATGGTTTCGTATTCCCAAGCAGTGACATATATGATGGTCTGGGCGCAGTATACGACTACGGTCAGAATGGTGTAGAACTCAAAAACAACATCAAGCAATACTGGTGGCAAAGCATGGTGCTGCTGCACGAGAACATCGTGGGCATTGACTCTGCCATCTTCATGCATCCTACCATCTGGAAGGCCAGTGGTCACGTGGATGCATTCAACGACCCGCTCATCGACAACCGCGATTCTAAGAAACGCTATCGTGCCGATGTGCTCATCGAAGACCAGATAGCCAAGTATGACGAGAAGATAGAAAAGGAAGTGGCCAAGGCCCGCAAACGTTTTGGCGACAGTTTCGACGAGGAGAAATACCGTGCCACGAGTCCTAAAGTGGCTGAGGAAGTAGCCAAGCGCGAAGCTTTGCATACACGCTATGCTGCTGCCATGCAGGGGCCCGACCTTGAGGAACTTCGTCAGATCATTCTTGATGAAGGTATCGTTTGCCCCATCAGCGGTACCCGCAATTGGACAGAGGTACGTCAGTTCAACCTGATGTTCTCCACAGAGATGGGTTCAACTGCCGATGGAAGTATGAAGATTTACCTCCGCCCAGAAACCGCTCAGGGAATCTTCGTGAATTACCTCAACGTGCAGAAGACTGGCCGCATGAAACTGCCATTTGGCATCGCTCAGATAGGCAAGGCTTTCCGCAACGAGATTGTGGCCCGCCAGTTTATCTTCCGCATGCGTGAGTTTGAACAGATGGAGATGCAGTTCTTCTGCAAGCCTGGCACTGAGATGGACTGGTTCCGCAACTGGAAGGCACAGCGCATGAAATGGCATCAGGCTCTGGGCTTTGGTGCTGAGAACTACCGTTTCCACGACCATGACAAGCTGGCTCATTATGCCAATGCCGCTACTGATGTAGAGTTCCTCATGCCTTTCGGCTTCAAGGAGGTAGAAGGCATTCACAGCCGTACCAACTTCGACCTCTCTCAGCACGAGAAGTTCTCTGGCAAGAGCATCAAATACTTCGACCCAGAGACCAACGAGAGCTATGTGCCTTACGTAGTAGAGACTTCTATCGGTGTGGACCGCATGTTCCTCAGCGTGATGTGCGGAAGCTACAAGGAAGAGCAGTTGGAAAATGGCGAATCCCGTGTAGTGTTGAAACTGCCTGCAGCCCTGGCACCTGTGAAACTGGCCGTATTGCCTTTGGTAAAGAAAGACGGTCTGCCCGAAAAGGCTCGCGAGATAGTGAACGACCTCAAGTTCCACTTCAATACCATCTATGAGGAGAAGGACAGCATAGGCAAGCGCTACCGCCGTCAGGACGCCATCGGTACTCCTTATTGTGTGACCGTGGATCATGACACACTGAACGACAACTGTGTGACACTGCGCAATCGCGACACGATGGAGCAGGAGCGCGTGGCCATCAGTGAGCTTCGTGGCATCATCGAAGACCGTGTGAGCATTACCAGTTTGCTGAAAAAGTTGATTTAATAGAGTAAACCGTGAGACAAATGAGATACATATTGGGATTGTTGGCTGCCATAGTGGTAGGTGCGATGTTTTCTTGCTCTGAAAAAGAAGAGGAGAATATCTTCGACCACTGGCAGGATATCAACGAAGCGTTAGCCGACTCATTGTTGGCTGAAGCCCGTGGCAATCTTTTCAGTCAAGGTGCAGATACAACCAAGATAGACGCCATGCCGCTCGATGACCTGTTTGCCATACAAACAAGATCCTCTACGTCGAAAAAGAAAGAGTATGTGTTCTGCAAGAAACTGACAGCTACCAAGGGTAGGCATCCGCTATACACCGATCGTATCTCGGCTTTCTATTGCGGCTCCTACATCACTGGCAATGTTTTTGACAGCAATTTCGACGGCTATGTGGCTACTGACGTTGACATGAAAGGCAACCTCTTCCTGCCAGCCGTCTATGACACACCTACTACCTTTGAGATGCAAAATTCCTCATACGGTCTGATAGAGGGTTGGATAGCTGCCCTTCAGTTTATGCGCGAAGGAGAGCGTTGGGTACTTTACGTCCCTTATCAGAGCGGATACGGAAAGAACGGCTCCTCTGACGGCTCCGTCATAGGATATTCCATGCTGGTATTCGATATTATTCTGGACGAGATTTTGGATAAGTAACACTTTCGATGGCTTTCTCCACCGAACCGTGCAATAAGAGTAAGGACTTGGCTTGACCGTAGCCAAGTCCTAATTCTTCTACCAGCATCCTGGTGCCACGATCCACCAGTTTCTCGTTGGTAAGCTGCATGTTCACCATCTTGTTGCCCTTCACCCTTCCCAACCGTATCATCACGGCAGTACTGATCATATTGAGAATCATTTTCTGTCCAGTGCCCGATTTCATGCGAGAACTGCCCGTCACAAACTCAGGACCAACAATCATCTCAATGGCAACATCGGCCTCGGCAGCCATGGGCGTATGCGGATTGCTGGTGATACATCCTGTGAGAATACCATGTTCACGTGCTTCGCGCAGGGCTCCGATGACATAAGGGGTAGTGCCCGATGCGGCTATACCTATCACCGTATCATGGCGGTTGATGTTGTGTTCCATCAAGTCTTCCCAGCCTTTTCGCTCTTTGTCCTCAGCATTCTCAATGGAACGGCGCAAAGCTGATTCTCCTCCTGCTATAACCCCGATGACCATCCTTGGCGGCATACCGAAAGTGGGAGGAATCTCTGAAGCATCCAACACACCCAAACGTCCGCTGGTGCCCGCTCCGATATAGAAGAGCCGTCCGCCTTTTTTCATGCGTGGCACGATAAGCTCCACCAGTTTTTCAACCTGAGGGATGGTTTTCTCAACAGCATACGCCACCTTCTTGTCTTCTTCATTGATGTGCGTAAGCAGTTCGCCTACAGACATCTGCTCCAGATGGTCGTAGAGCGAAGGTTGCTCTGTTATCTTATCCTTTGCTTCCATGATCTCCCTCACCTACTTTTCACCATAGTACTTGATGAGACCGTCGAGTGGACTCTTGGTAATCTTGCCCAATCGGATACCCGTAAGCTCGGCCGATTTCTCCAATACCTTGCGGTAGGCAAATGCCACACTTCCTGTGAAATGAACTGGCAGGTGCTGGTAATCGTATTGCATCACATTGCGTGCAATGAAATGCGAGAAAGCCTCCATCACCAAGTAGAAGATGGCCTCATTGTCGAGATTCTCTTCCAGGAATGGCTGCAAGCTGGCCAAGAAGCTATTGGGGAAAGGCTTACGATACACTCTTTCGATGATTTCGGCAGTAGTGAGCTTGAATTTATCGAGGAATTTCTGTTTCAGTTCTTCGCCCAACTGATTCTTGAGCAAATCGCCCACCAGTATCTTGCCAAGCACGGCTCCGCTACCTTCATCGCCAAGGATAAAACCCAAGGGAGAGACATTCTTCACTATTTCCTTACCATCATACTCACAAGAATTGGAGCCTGTGCCAAGAATGCAGACAATTCCTGGTTCATGCCCCGCAAGGGCACGGGCCGCACCCACCATGTCGGAGCAGACCTCCACATGGGCATCCATGCTCACCTGCATCATCAAGGCCCTTCTCATGATAGGAATCTTCTCTGGCGTGCATCCTGCTCCGAAAAAGTGGATAGAGTCAATCGTGGTAGCAAACGGTAACTTGGGAAGCAATGCATTGGAGAGTTCATACTGTATTTCTTCCTCCGTTTCGAAAAACGGATTGATTCCCTTGGTCTTAATGCGCTTTACGGCCATCGGCCCGTCCATCAGGCACCAATCGGTTTTGGTCGAGCCACTGTCTGCTATTAGTCTCATAGTATGTAGATTTTAATAATGTTCAATGCTGGTTCCTTGGTAGTAATGCTTCAATATCTGATCATAGGTATAGCCTTGCTCGCCCATCACGGCTGCTCCAATCTGGCAAAGCCCTACCCCATGTCCCCATCCAGCTCCCGTTAGGATGAATGAAGCAGGAAGGTTTGTCCCATTCTTCAGGATCTTGTCTATCACGAAAGCCGAACTGAACAAGTGACTTTCGGAAAGAGTGCGGCGGATTTCCAGTTCCTTACCGATGACAAGCGTCTGCTTACTACCCACAATGCGGAGTTTGGTAAGACGGCCACTGGTGCCACGTTCCACAGGTTGCAGATCGATGATATCACCAAAGTCAATGCCTGAACGTTTCTTGATGAGTGCCGCCAATTCTTCTTGCGTATAACTCACCTGCCAACGGTAGAAGTCGATGGTTTCCTGGTCGTAGTTATTCAATACCTGAGCCAGAATCTGCTTATCCTCCTCTGTATGGCAGAACGCTTCAGGTGTAGAACGTATCCATTTCTCCGCTTCCTCTTCCATAGTCAAATCTGGAAGGAGTGGAGCCCCTTCATCTTGGATAAGGTCTCTCCCTCTTATCAGATAGGGCACATCTTTGTCTGCCCAAGCCGAAGAAAACTCTTCGAATGCACCGCCACAGCATTTGGAATAGCGGGTATCACAGATTTGTCCGTCGTACATCAAGACTTGTCCGCGCGTAGCTTCAATGGCTTGTCGAGCTTTCTCAGAAGTCACCCTTGTAATGCCTTGGTAACGTTGGCAATGATCATCGGCACACACGTGGAAGTTTTTGTGGGCATCGCTTTCGTACCACTTAATTAATTGAGCATTGAGAATTGAGAATTGAGAATTCTCTTCTTCCGTAAGATTATCTTCAATTTTCAATTTTCCATTTTCAATCTTATTCAAAACCCAGCTTCTGGAAATCACGGCATGGGCTTTCAGAAACTCCAAGGAGGCATGGGCGCTCATTTCGCTGGAGATGACACTCAAGAGGTAATCCTCCACATGAATGACATTCACAGCAGTGATACCTTTCTCCTCCACTATCAGTTTCAAAGCTCCTTGAAAACGTTGCGCCTCTTTGCGTTCCCAATGGAAATCCACACCGATAATGACATCCTGAATCTCAATGTAGCTATCATCAGATTTTGGAGTGAAAGCAAGTTCGTCATAGGCTTTCCCGTTCCATGTCATTTCACCGTCCTGGTAGAAAACCGTCTGTTCGCCAGCGACCTCCTTACCATCAGGGAGCTGGTAGGTGCCTTGCAGCGTAAAGCGGATAGCTTCTTGTTCCAAGAGTATGCCTACTTCCACCATCGGCTCCTCCTGCTTAGTCTCACCCTTATCGCACCCCTGAAGTGATAATGTGAGAAGGGTAGCAATCAGCAGTGCCTGCGTCTTGGCTTTACCTTTCGAAGTACTTATTATTGCCAATCCGATAAATGTGAACAAAGCATTCATAATCAGCAGTTCGTAGCTAAACTGATAGCCACCTAACCAAGCCTCACTGTGGCTGTCGATAATATAACAGAGGATGGGGGAAAGTATCACCACTATGGGCACCAACTTATGATGTACCTTCCGCTTGGTGAGTATGGCAAAGGCAAACATGCCAAGGATAGGACCATAGGTATAGCTTGCCAGCACATAGACGGCATCAATCACGCTGGTATTGTTCAGGATGTTGAATGCCACGATGCAAAGTCCCATCAACACAGCCATAACGATATGGATGCGCTTTCTGGCTACAGTGATCTCACTTTCAGACTTCTCCTTGGTACCCCAGATATCGACCGTAAACGAAGTGGTCAGTGCAGTAAGTGCCGAACCTGCTGCTGCAAAAGCCGCTGAGGTAAGTCCAACTACAAAGATAATGCCTACTGCCAACGGCAGATAACCGCCAGTAGCGATGGTGGGGAACAATTCGTCACTCTTCACTACCTCAATGCCGTGCTCACGTGCGAACAGGTAGAGCAATACGCCCAAACCAAGGAATATCCAAATGACAACCAACTGCAGCAAGATACTTACTATCATGTTCTTCTGTGCATCGCGCGGATTCTTGCAACTGAGGTTTCGCTGCATCATATCTTGGTCAAGTCCGTTAGTGGCAATCATGGTGAAGGCACCTGCCAGGAACTGTTTCCAGAAGAATTGCTTTTCGTTGGGATTGTCGAAGAAGAAAATCTGGCTCCACTCACTGCCGATGATTTGCTGCATCACATCGGCAAAAGAGAAGTTCAAGTCGCGAGCTATGTACCAGATACAAAGGAAAACGGAAAGCAACAGACAGAGTGTCTTCAAGGAGTCTGTCCAGATGAGCGATTTCACTCCCCCTCGGAAGGTATAGAGCCAAACCACCAGCATAGTGATGGCCGCATTTAGAACAAAGGGTAAACCCAAGGGGCCGAAGATGAGCAACTGCATCATCATACAAACCAGGAACAGTCGGACTGAAGCTCCCAACATCTTGCTGATGAAGAACATCCAAGCTCCAGAGTGGTAGCCTCCCTTACCCAACCGATCTTCCAAAAACTGGTAGATAGAGGTAAGTTGTAACTTATAGAAAAGAGGGGTAAGCACGAAGGCTATGGCCAACTGTCCCAGCACAAAACCCAGCACCATCTGCAGATAGCCCATCTGACTGGCTCCCACCATACCAGGAACAGATACAAATGTCACACCCGAAATGCTGGCACCTATCATGGCAAAGGCTACCATGTACCACTTGGATTGGCGGCCTCCCACAAAGAATCCGGCATTGTCGGCCTTGCGTCCCGCCAGGTAAGACACGGTAAAAAGTACGGCGAAATAAATCGCAATGGTCAGTATAGCTACAAATGGACTCATTTAGACATTAAACATTAGACATTAAACATTAAGGTTATGCTTTGTCAAACCTCCCTATTTCTCATTCTCAATTCTCTTCATAGAGCAGATACGGCTTCCTTTGCTCCTTGAACTTCTCCACATCGGGCTTCCAACGAGCCTTGATTTCCTCGGCACTCTTCCCCGCCTCTATCATCTCACGCACGTACGTCACGCCTATCAGTTTCTCAAAGAAAGAGGTGAAGAACTTGTCACCCATATTCAGGTTCTGGTAGGCATCTATCACATAGTCAAGGTTCAAGCCTTCTGATATAATCTCCTCATCGCCCAGCGTACTCAGGTCCTTGCCGTAGCAGAGCTTGTCTTTCTGTGGCGGATTGGTAGCCCCTGGTTTGCTTTGAGGCGTAAAACTGTAGGGCTGTTCCTTCATCTGGGGATGGCCGTAGATTTGGAAAGGCTTGTCAGTGCCACGACCCAGACTCATCACCGTTCCCTCAAACAGGCAGGTGGAAGGATAGAGATACACTGACTTCATATTGGGCAGATTGGGCGATGGAGCCACCTTCAGCGCATAGCGACGCTGATGGGTGTAGTTGGCGCACTCGATGACAGTGAGTTTACACTGCTTTCCCCCAGGCAACCATTTCTCCCCATTGACCATCTGCGCCAATTCGCCCAGCGTCATACCATGAACTACAGGAATGGGCAACCAACCCACACCGCTTTTCAACTTCATGTCGAGGATGGGTCCATCCACATACATGCCATTGGGATTGGGACGGTCGAGGATAATCAACTCCTTGCCTTGCTCGGCACAGGCTTCCATCAGGCGGCACATCGTGATATAATAGGTGTAGAAGCGCAGCCCCACATCCTGTATATCCATCACCAGCACATCTACCTGCTGCATAGTGGCAGCATCGGGCTTACCACCTTTTATATTATAGAGGGAGATGATGGGCAGTCCCGTTTTGCCATCCGTAGAGTTGTCCACCGCTTCGCCCGCATCGGCCGTACCCCTGAATCCATGCTCTGGTGAGAGGATATAGACTATGTTGAAACCGTTGCGCAGGAGCAAATCCACCACATGCTCATCGCCCGCCATCCCCGTCTGGTTGGAGTACACTCCTATGCGTTTCCCCTGTAGTAAAGGGAAATACGTCTCTGTCAGAAGGTCACCCGTCTGAATCTCTGCCGTTTCCACCTCCGTCTCTCCAGTTTTTGTAGCTGAAGTCTGGGCATGGCCACAGGCAGCAAGGCAAAGCAATATGCAAACTATGAATATGTTTTTCACGGCAAGCCGCATGTCAATGCTCAATTCTCGTGCCGCCGAGAATCAAACGAAGTTTAATGCTCAATGTTCAATTCTCGTGCAAACCGAGTGGAGAGAAAGCTTGCTTTCTATCCTGAGGTGCCGCCGAGAATCAAACGAAGTTTAATGCTCAATGCTCAATGCTCAATGCTCAATGTTCAATGCTCAAAGAGCCTTCTCTTTGATCAAGTATTCTGCTATCTGCACAGCATTCAAGGCAGCACCCTTGCGAATCTGGTCGCCCACCTGCCACCAGGTGATACCATTCTCATTGGCCAGATCCTTGCGGATGCGTCCCACATATACAGGATCTTTGCCAGCGAGGAACAATGGCATAGGATACTGCTTGTTGGCTGGATCGTCCATCACCACTACACCATCGGCCTTCTCGAAAGCAGCCTTGGCCTCAGCCACGCTCAAAGGCTTTTCGGTCTCTACCCATACAGCCTCAGAGTGGCTGCGCAGCGAAGGCACACGCACACAAGTGGCACTTACCTGCACATCGCTGTGCATGATTTTGCGCGTCTCGTTAAACATCTTCATTTCCTCCTTGGTATAGTCGTTCTCAGTGAAGACATCCACCTGAGGGATAAGGTTGTAGGCCAACTGATACTGGAACTTGCTCACAGTGACAGGCTCACCTGCCAACACCTGACGGTACTGCTGCTCCAACTCCTGCATGGCAACAGCGCCAGCGCCGCTGGCAGCCTGATAGGTAGCCACATGCACACGCTTGATGTGCGAGAGTTCTTCTATGGCCTTCATACATACCACCAATTGGATAGTCGTACAGTTGGGATTGGCAATCACACCACGTGGACGGTCCTTGGCATCGGCTGCATTGACCTCAGGCACTACCAAAGGCACATCGGCATCCATGCGGAAAGCACTACTATTGTCTATCATCACGGCACCATACTGGGTGATGGTCTTCTCAAATTCCTTGGAAGTACCAGCACCTGCAGAGGCGAACACAATGTCAATATCCTTGAAATCGTCATTGTGCTGCAAAAGTTTCACCTCTATCTCCTTACCCTTGAAGGTATATTTCCTGCCAGCACTGCGTGTAGAGCCAAACAGCACTAACTCATCCATTGGGAAATCTCTCTCTTCCAGCACTTTCAGGAACTCCTGTCCCACGGCACCACTGG
>Ga0310786_10001654_pt1 | contig 35814 bp, 35 predicted proteins | sample AusTroGonzalo_MG_FD_203881 | JGI IMG/M metagenome (GOLD analysis project Ga0310786, IMG submission 203881) | Bovine rumen microbial communities from tropical cattle in Woodstock, Queensland, Australia - Gonzalo_03 (v2) (version 2) | ecosystem: Host-associated > Mammals > Digestive system >... | reverse complement strand
TATATTGCCATCATCATCTGAAGGTGGAAACCATGCCAGAAGAGTATCAACATCTGGCAGAGTTTGCATGTCGCCGTCTCGACCATTGCAAATATGGTGAAAACAAGACTGCATGCAAGAACTGTCCGACGCATTGCTATGCGTCAAAAGAGCGTGAGCAGATTCGTAATATCATGCGCTGGGCAGGCCCAAGAATGATTTTGTATTCTCCAAAAGATGCCATCGTTCACACATTCTATAACGTGAAGCACTGGTTGCAATCGCTCTCGTTCAGGACGGGAGTCATCGTACTGCTATGCTGCATTCCGTTTTATATATTGTCCTTCGTCCAGATGCTATTACCTATCAGCGTAGCGGCAAAAGGCATCCTTTGGACGGTGCTCTTCGGACTGGCAAAGACTTGCCAGTATGGAGGTCTGACCATTCTGGGCGTCGAAGGATATAAACGACTCAAAGACAAGTTTAAACGAAAAAACTAAATAGGATTAAAATGAAAGAAGCAAACATGCATGAATGGACTGTGCAGAATGCACTCCGAAACGTCGGGCCTCGTAGCTGGCAGTCGATACCACGCCACGTTCGGCATCGTGGCCAACCGCTATCGGCTTACCCTTCAGTTCCGGATTGTCTCGCTGCTCATGTAAAATTGGAGGAAACTATGAAATCTGCTGGATACTTCTTCTTGTTTTATCGTATCATCTGAAGAGTCTGTATACAATCTTTGATGGCGGCATTATAGCCTGTCAATGCGGCAAAGGGTGCAAACTGTGCTGCACGGCTCCACATCGACATCCTCGGATGATGCTTTGGTTCGTAATGTGGCAGATTGATGATATCGTCGTAATCATTTGTCATTTTTCTTTTCTCCTTTATCATTTAGGGCATCGCCCGCTCTGTGTCCTCCTATCTGTTTGTTGCGCTGCTTGGCTGTGGCACCTTCCTCGAAGTTCAGGCCCCGGAGGATGGCGTTCTTACCGAAACGCTTCTTGATTTTCAACTGTGCCTCCTGCATACGGCGCTCTTTGTCAAGCTTGGCTTGCTCTTCCTGACGTTGCTTCTCCAGAGCCTCGTAGTCGGTGAAGAGGTCAAGCTGCTGGGGAGCAGTATCCCGTGCCGATACCGCTTCTTCTGAAACCACGTGGTTTGTTGTCAGGTTCAGCCTACGGATTAACAAATCGGGATTCACACAGCGGTCAAACAGCTCTGTTGCACCATCCATGATGAGTCGTGAGGATGATGTTGGCTTCTCGAAATTGAATGTGCCGTGAGCATGCTTTGGTACGGCCTTTCCGTAGTAGTTGGTGGTAATCTCACCATGATATTTCTCGCGGATCTCCGGGCGTGTCAGACACTCCGCATCATAGCCTACGGTCAGCACCAACTGGTCAGTCACCAGACGTTTCGATACGAGGTCGAGAGCCATCCCCTCGGCCATCTCACGTATCACCACACGAGCTTTCTTGAAAGTATAAGGTTCCTGCAACACCTGTCCGCTGCTGAAGGAATTGGTCTCTGGGCGATATGCCTTCACGGCCTCCATCGTACACGGCTCCCAGCCCCAGGCATGGTCTATCAGCAGTTCGGCATTCACACCAAAGAGACGGTATAGCAATCCTTCGTTCTGAACAGACATACGCGCAATCTTTCCCATCGTGTCAATGCCATGGACAGCCAGCTTTTCTGCTATACCATGGCCTACGCGCCAGAATTTTGTCAGAGGCCGGTAGTCCCATAGCTCACGCCGATACGACATCTCATCCAATTCAGCTATTCGCACACCGTCTTTGTCGGCTGGCATCTTCTTGGCCATGATATCCATTGCCACCTTTGCCAGATACATGTTCGTGCCGATGCCTGCTGTTGCCGTGATACCAGTGGTGGCCAGCACGTCGCGGATTATTTTCATCGCCAATGCGTGCGCCGTCAATTTGTAAGAACGCAGATAGGCCGTCACGTCCATGAACACCTCATCGATGCTATAAACGTGTATATCTTCAGGAGCAATGTGTTTCAGGTAAGTCTGATAGACCTTTGTACTCACCTCAATATAGTGGGCCATGCGTGGTGGTGCAATGATGAAATCTACGCCTCGGGCCTTTTGCTTCACTTCGAACAGTCGCGGCCGTCCACCAATGCCGAGCGCCTTCAGCGATGGTGTCACCGCCAGACAGATGGTCTTGTCTGTCCTCGACTCATCGGCCACGACGAGGTTTGTGGTCAGCGGGTCAAGCCCTCTGTCCACGCACTCCACTGAAGCGTAGAACGACTTCAGGTCGATGGCGATATATGTCCGTTGCTGTTCCAACATACCTTAATCTCAAAACCTTCTGCAAAGATAGTGATTTTATGGTAATTCTTACTACTTTTGCAGAGATATTTAAGTGTATGGGCGGTCCTTTGCAACTGAGTTGCATTTTCTTCGTGTTACCTTTGCAATGTCAAAATCAAAGAACAATAAATAATGGAAACAGAAAGAATATTATTGCGCCATTGGCAGGATAGTGATGCCGAGACGCTGTTTAAATATGCCAGCGACCCTGATGTGGGGCCTCGTGCCGGGTGGCCTCCACATCAGTCTGTGGAGGAGAGTCTGGAGGTGATTCGTAATGTGTTCAACAAAGACACCACTACTTGGGCCATCGTCTTGAAAGAAACAGGCGGGATTATCGGTGCTATGGGGTATGGCGCATCGTGCGACTGCAAGTTACCTACCCGCGAGGGGGAACCGATTGTGGGCTATTGGGTGGCAAAGCCTTATTGGAACAAAGGCTATTGTACGGAGGCTCTGCGACTGATGCTCGACCATATCCGCACGACAACAGACATCCAGTCACTCTGCTGCGGTCATTTTGTTGATAACCCTGCCTCTGGCCGTGTGATGGAGAAGTGCGGCTTTGTGCCTACAGGGGAAGAGTGTTTTGACGAGTCACAATATATGGGTGAGGGCCGTCCTATTCGTGTATTACGGTTGATGTTAAGGTAAATCTTTCACCACGTCGAACACCATCTGCAGCTCTCCCGTCCGCAAGTCGCGATACTTGTTACATTTCATGCAACTTTTTGCCACTGAATTACGTCTAATAGATAGAAACCTTTAAAGAGAACGATTATGATACTAACAACAACCCCACAGATTGAAGGTCGCCCCATCCGCGAGTACAAGGGAGTGGTGACAGGTGAAACCATTATTGGTGCAAATATGTTCAAGGACTTTTTGGCTGGTATCCGCGACATTGTAGGTGGTCGCTCTGGCAGTTATGAGAAGGTGCTTATCGAGGCCAAGGACACGTCTCTGCAGGAGATGATGCAGCGTGCCCAGGCACTTGGTGCCAATGCCATTGTAGGTATTGATATTGATTACGAGACAATCGGTGCTAATGGTTCCATGCTGATGGTGGCTACCAGCGGAACGGCAGTTGTAATATGATATGAATATCAGATTAGAAAAACCACAGGATTATCGCGAGGTAGAAAGCCTGACTCGCGAGGCATTCTGGAACGTCTATCGTCCAGGATGCACAGAGCATTATGTGCTTAACCGGTATAGAAACAATCCAGACTTCATTCCTGAGCTGGACTTCGTGATGGAGGAGGATGGGAAGATCATCGGCCACGTGATGTTCTCGAAAGCAGAGATAACGCTTGACGATGGAACGGTTTTTCCTTCATGGACTTTCGGTCCCATTAGCATCCATCCTGACTACAAGCGCAAGGGCTATGGCTTGAAGCTGCTCCAGTATGCATTGGAGAAAGCCAAGGAGATGGGAATTGCTCTTTTGCAGATGGAAGGCAACGTCGAGTTCTACAAGCATACGGGCTTTGACCTGGCCAGTAAGATGAAGATTCACTATCACGCTGAGCCGAGGGAGTCGGAAGTGCCTTATTTCCTTGCTCAAGAGTTGATTCCCGGCTATTGGGGAAACCGTGAGGGCACCTATTGCCCACCAAAGGGATATTTCGTAGCAGATGAAAATCCAGAGGCTTTCGAGACTTATGAGGCTACCTTTCCTGTCAAGGAGAAAGCGTTGCAGCCAGGACAATTGCCTCAGTTCTGCCAGAGTTGTGGCATGCCTCTTACGAAAAATGAGGACTGCGGTACAAACGCTGACGGTAGCACGAACTATGACTACTGCCAATATTGCTACAAGGATGGTCACTTCCTACAGGAATGTACGATGGACGAGATGATTGAGCATTGTTCACAATTTGTCGACGAGGTCAACAAACAGATGCCCAAGCCCATGACCAAGGAGGAATACAAGCAGATGATGAGAGGCTTCTTCCCGATGCTGAAACGATGGAAGAAACCTGCGATGTAATCAATTTAAAGGATAAAAAATTTTTTTCGTCTACTGATAGAAAGAGCCGTTCGAACGGCTCTTTCTTCTTTGCGTCTACCGAGGACCGGTAGAATAGAAATGCTGCTGAAACCGAAAGTTGTTGAACCAATCTATTTGTATGTATGGAAAAGAAGAACATGATGAGTGAAGAAGACGAATTCTACAAGAAACTTGAAGAACTGATGGAGAACACTGACCAGAATTATGACGACACCTATTTTGACTCTAACGAAAAACTCTTTGGCAAACCACCCGTGACAGGCGCACGGAAAGACATCACGAAAATCTCGCTGACGTTGTCGGCAAACACGCTGCCCATCTACACCGACGGGCCCGTCACCGTCACACTCCAGACGGGTAGGGGGGTGAGTCTCCACGAGGATAGCGTCACCTGTTTCGTCTATTCCGACGACCTCTTCCCGATGTGCAACAGCGAGGAGGCGGGGGAGTTCAGGCGCGCCGGAGCCAACCGCGTCGAGATTGAGATTCCCTGCCAGCACATCTGGCTGCCTGGCGACTACATCCTTTATGTACGCGAGCAGCGCGACAACACGCTGACTCGAATCCCCTTCCGCCTGAGCGCTGCGCTCGAGGCCACCTTGGACGCGTCGGAAGACTGCCTGCCCTGCAGCATTGACGACATCCTGACATCGTGTGTCGAGAACAACGAGGAATGCTGGGAGCTGTTGGCCCACACGCCGGGGACGGCACAGTTGCGCCGGTACGCCCTCGACAACCGCCGTCTGAAGGTCTACAACGAGTTCCGTAAGGCCATGAGCGGCAAGGAACTGCTCGCAGAGCGAAATCTGCTGGTCTATACTCTGAACAAGGACTGGACGGACGAGATGTTGCATACGTTCCAGAAGCTGACCGTCTGGAGCTCTTATTTCACTTTCATCGACAGCGCCACGCTCTATAACGCCGCTCTCACCAACCCCTTCGAGGTGCTCAACGAGAAGCTTAGCATCACCACCAACCAGGTGTATTGCCTGACGAATATCGGCTCGCTGCTGAACACGGGAGGCAAGCTCATTGTCAAGCGCATCATCGAGAAAATCAACGACCACAGCGCCGTCTTCAACCTCTGGCTCTGCGGCACCCGTCACGAGGTGGAGAGCGTCCTCGAGATGCATCCCTCACTGCGCTCGCTGTTCCATCGTGACGCCCATGTCTCGCAGCTGCCGTATACGGGATTCGAGCTTGTACAGACGTTCTTCATGGCCCTCCGAGACGAGCATCTCGACCCCTCGGACGAGGTCAAGGACAGCCTCTCGCGTACCATCCTGAGACTGCACCAGCAGGGCTGTTTCGCTACCTGGACGCTCGACGACACCCGTCGTTTCGTAGCCGAGAATGTCCGTCCCCGCTACATGTGCCGCGCCCTCGACGACATCCTGAACCAGGACGAGTTCCTACCACGTCTCGAGATGGACGACATCGACCTCAGCCAGCTGCCAAGCTCCGTTTCGGCTTTTGAAGAAAGCATTGCCGACTTGAACCGCATGGTGGGGCTCGACGATATCAAGTGCCGTATCGTCACGATGGCTAATCAGACGCGCTTCTTCGTCGAGCGGCGTCGTGCAGGACTGCCTACTACCTGCAACAGCGTCCATCACGCTATCTTCACGGGCAATCCCGGCACGGGCAAGACCACCGTTGCCAAGATGCTCGGCCGTATCTACCACTCTATTGGCCTGCTGTCGCGTGGCGACGTAATCTGTGCCGACCGCACGCGGCTTGTGGGACGCTACATCGGTGAGACCGAGGAGAACATGAAAGTGGTGCTGGAGGAGGCCCGTGGCAATGTCCTCTTCATCGACGAGGCCTACACCCTCTACGACGGTGCCAACGACCAGAAGGACTACGGGCGCAAGGTTATTGACAGCCTGCTGCCCGTCCTCTCGCAGCCCGACTCCGATATGGTTATTATCTTTGCCGGCTACGAGAAGGAGATGGACGCCATGCTCACCTCGAACCCTGGTCTGACGGGCCGTTTCCCCTACAAGTTCCGCTTCCCTGACTATACTGCCGACCAGCTCATGGAAATCGCCTGCCATCTGCTCAGCGTCGACGAGTACATCCTCGACGCCGCTGCTGAGAAACTCCTGCGCCAGTACATCCATGAGACGCTCGCTCAGCGCACGAAGAACTTCGGCAACGCCCGTTGGGTGGAGCAGCTCGTCAGGAACGGCATCATCCCCGCTATGGCAACCCGCGTCACGCGTGCCGCCCAAAAGGACTACCGCCTCGTCATGGCCTCCGACGTCGAGGAGGGCTATCTGCACTTCAATCCCCGTGTCATCGAGCTGAAGCCCCGCCAGAAGGTGGGCTTCAGCGCCTGAGCGGCCGCAATAACTCCAGCCTCTCCTCATTACCAAAAATTTCCATTATAGAATAATAGGTAGGAAGTCAGAGAATCTCGCAACATTGCCATCAGAGATGGTGAAAATACTGCGTCTCAGAAAAAAATAAATCGTTTTATTTTGTTTTGCTCTCAACTTTTCGTAATTTTGTAGGCAAATAATAAAAGCGATGGCTGCAGAACAGAATACAACGACGTATGAAGGCATCATGAGCGAGTTGCAGGCGGGGAATTTCGCACCCGTTTACTACCTCATGGGCGACGAGCCGTACTACATCGACAAGATTGCCGACTACATTGCCGAGCACGCGCTGACGCCGGAGGAGCGTGACTTCAACCAGACCATCATGTTTGGCTCTGATGTCACGGCGGCACAAGTGGCCGATACGGCACGCCGCTACCCGATGATGGCTGAGCGGCAGGTGGTCATCGTCAAGGAGGCGCAGAACATCAAGCAGACGGACCAGCTGGAGAAGTACTTCAAAACTCCCGTAAAATCGACCGTGCTCGTACTTTGTCACAAAAACGGGAGTATTGACGGCCGAAAACGGGAGTATGTGAAGACCATCAAGCAGGCGGGCGTGCTCTTCGAGAGTAAGAAACTGAAGGAGCGCGACCTTGTACCTTTTATAGAAAGGTATCTCCAGGCAAAGCAAATCGGCATTGACCCGAAGTCGGCGATGCTTATTGCCGAGGCCATCGGTGCCGACTTAAGCCGATTGACGGCAGAGTTGGATAAGGTGGAGCTGTCGCTGCCGAAGGACGACCGGCGGGTAACGCCTCAGGTAGTGGAGGACCAGATTGGAGTGAGCAAGGAGTTCAACGGCTACGAGCTGCGCGACGCTCTGGTGAACCGCAATGTCTACAAGGCAAACCAGATAATCAAATATTTTGACAACAACCCCAAGGCTGGCAACATCTACTCTTTTCTCCCGTTGCTCTTCATTTACTTCCAGAATCTGATGATTGCGCACTACGCGCCGAAAAAACAGAGCCAGGAAGGGGTAGCGGAATGGCTGGAATTGAGGTCAGCTTGGGCAGCGAAGGAGTATATGGTCGGTATGAGAAACTTCACCGCGATGAAGGTGATGCAGATTCTCGCCAAGATCAGGGAGATCGATGCGAAGAGCAAAGGTCTCGATAATCCGAATACACCACCAGAAGAGTTGATGAAAGAACTGATTTTTTACATTTTACACTAAATTCCTACCTTTTCGCGTCTAAAAACAGCCCTCAAGACACCTTTTTTCTATCCATTTTTTGAGTAAAAAGCCACATTCTGGCTCCAGAAAAAGCTAAAATGAACGTCCCGGTGGGGCGTTTTTTTTCGCCCCAAAGTGTGTGCCAGCGGGAGTTTCGCGCTAATTCTACCCCTTCAAAACTCGCGTATTTTCCGCGTTTCGCCCTGTCCTCAGAAATACGCGAGAAATGCCCAAAAACGGAGATTTTTCGTCGCCAGGATTTAGTGTTCACATTATTTTGCATTTTAAAATGTAAAGAAATTGACGAAATCTAATTTATAAACACAAACAAATTTAGGTACACAAACAATAATTCGCGTTTTATTGTTGAAATCCACATTCGTAAATTATAAATATACAAACCAAAAGTTCAGGTGTTTAGAGTTCGCAATCATAAATATGCACTCCTTTGTATATGTCTATATATTGATGATAATCAGTAATTTACAATAAAACAAAGGAGTAAGTCTCTAATATTACTGGGGGCTTCCAGCCAGTAAGTGTCGAAAGACATGGATAATCCAGAAGACTTTGTGTAAATATCTCATTAATCGTCAATTATTTACAAATTATGACTCCAAATTTTCTTTGTACGGTATTCTTTTCTCTATTTTATGTTTGTAAACGTGAACCAATATTTTGGCTATTAGCGAACGTTATGTTTGTAATATTTACATTTGCATATGTAAATTCAAACTTAAAAATTTTCTTTTAATTTTGTTGTCAGTTTCAATTTTTTGTTTTACCTTTGTAAACTGAAAGAAAAATGGGGATTTATCCCCTATTACGTACTCATCACAAAAAAACAAGTACTTTTTAGCAGATATGAAAGAAAGAATTCGTCAGATTATGGAGTCCATGCACATGACGCAAAATGTCTTCGCGCAGTTTCTGGATATGTCGCCGGCATCGCTGAGTAGCATTTTCAATGATCGCAACAAGCCGACCTTGAATACCGTTGAGGCTATCAAAAAGAAAATTCCTGACATCAATATTGACTGGCTTATGTTCGGAACGGGGTCGATGTTCTCTTCCACCCCATCGGGTACTGACAGCCAGTCAGAGCTGCAGGAAGGTGTTCAGGGGACGTTGTTTGATGAAAATCGTTCGACATCTTCCCCCTCCTCCCCCATGTTCGACTTTGTTGATGCGGCTCCTGGAGCCTCTCGGACGTTACCGTCGGGCAATAGTGTTAGAAGTACACGTTTGAGTCCAGCCTCAGAAGAGGTAAAAACAATTGACAAACCACAGCGTCGCGTCGTTGAAATCCGCGTATTCTACGATGACCAGACGTGGGAAAGTTTCTCGCCGGCAAAGAAATAGTGTCGCCGGTTCAGGTCTCGTGCTGCTGTCCATAGAAAATTTGATTTAACTTCTTTCTTTTTTGCTGTTTCCTTTGTCAGTTGGAGGAAAATACTTAATTTTGTGCCACAATAATTAATGTACGTACACATGCGCGAAATAAAAAAGTATGCTCTGGACCTCCGGCTGACGGCTGTAGAGCGGGTTCACGAGCGTTATGTCCTCTTGCGGCTGACCCACTCTGAGCCGCTGCCCACGATGCTTCCAGGGCAGTTTGTAGAGGTACGTGTGGACGGTAGTCCCACGACATTCCTCCGCCGCCCCATTTCCATTAACTTCGTTGACCATGAGAAGAACGAGCTGTGGCTTCTCGTAGCTATCGTCGGCGACGGTACCCGTCGGCTGGCGCAGTTGCAGGCTGGCGACACGTTGAACTGCGTATTGCCTCTGGGTAACGGCTTCTCGATGCCCTCTGACGCAACATCATTAGGCCCAGGATGTTCCGGGAAGATTGGTGGACGGCTGCTTGTTGGCGGCGGTGTGGGTGTTGCCCCACTGCTCTACCTGGGTGCCGAGCTAAAGGCGCAGGGTGTTGAGCCGACGTTCCTGCTGGGAGCCCGTACGGCAAAGGATCTGCTAATGATAGACGAGTTCCGCCGCTATGGCCGTGTGTTCGTAACCACAGAGGACGGCAGTGAGGGCGAGAAGGGCTTCGTGACGCAGCACTCGCTGTTGCAGCAGGAGCAGTTCGCGATGATTCAGACATGCGGTCCTACGCCGATGATGAAGGCTGTGGCACGCTTTGCCAAGGAGGCCGGCGTGGCCTGCGAGGTGTCGTTGGAGAACCTCATGGCTTGTGGTCTGGGTGCCTGTCTGTGCTGTGTCGAGAAGACGACGGAGGGCAATCTCTGCGTGTGCAAAGACGGCCCGGTATTCAACATCAACCGCCTGCTGTGGGAATAGTGTGGTGTCAAAATAAAGAGAGAAGTGATGAGCAAGTTAGAAGTTAACATAGGAGCGCTTAGGCTCAAGAACCCCGTCATGACCGCCTCGGGGACTTTCGGCTACGGGTTGGAGTTTCAGGACTTCATGCCGCTGGACGGCATCGGCGGCATCATCGTTAAGGGAACGACGCTGAAGCCCCGTGAGGGCAACGACTACCCGCGTATGGCCGAGACGCCGATGGGTATGCTGAACTGTGTGGGACTGCAGAACAAGGGCGTGGACTACTTCGCCGAGCACATCTACCCGCAGATCAAGGATATCGACACGAACATGATTGTCAACGTCAGCGGCTCGTCGCCCGAGCACTATGCTGAGTGTGCCACTCGTGTCGATGTGCTGGATAAGATTCCCGCCATTGAGCTGAATATCTCGTGTCCTAATGTGAAGGATGGCGGTATGGCCTTCGGCGTCACGACGAAAGGCGCCGCTAGTGTGGTGCGTGCCGTCCGTGAGCGTTACCACAAGACGCTCATCGTGAAGCTCTCTCCCAACGTGACGGACATCACCGAGATAGCCCGTGCCGTAGAGGCCGAGGGAGCTGACGCTGTATCACTCATCAACACACTGATGGGTATGGCCGTCGACATCGAGAAGCGCCGCAGGGTGCTGTCGATAGGCACCGGCGGACTGTCGGGGCCAGCGGTGAAGCCTGTGGCTCTGCGTATGGTGTGGCAGGTAGCGCGTGCCGTGAAGATTCCCGTCGTCGGACTGGGCGGTATCATGACCGCTGAGGACGCTCTGGAGTTCATGATGTGCGGCGCTACGGCGATAGAGATAGGTACGGCTAACTTCATCGATCCTGCCGTGAGCATCAAGGTGCGCGACGGCATCAACGAGTGGCTCGAACGTCACGGAATCGGCGATGTCAACGAGATTATCGGAACGATGGAATAAACAGGAAAACTGCAGAAAACAAAATACTAAAACAAACTCATGAAAACAACTACTAAACTTCTCCTCGGCGTGCTGCTCACGCTGGTGAGCACCATGCTGCCGGCACAGCAATTAGCCTTGGCCTCTGGCCGAGCCTACTCACGCTCGGGCATCGTAACAAGTTCCGATGCCTCTCCCTCACTCGTAGCCTTCCCCGGTGCTCAGGGCTGGGGCCGTTTCGCTACTGGCGGCCGCAACGGCTCGGTCTATCACGTCACCAACCTTAACGACTCCGGCACAGGATCGCTGCGCGACGCCGTGAGCCAGCCCAACCGCATCGTCATCTTTGATGTGGCAGGTGTCATCACCTTGACTTCCGGACGTATGGTCTTTGCAAAGAACCTGTATGTGGCCGGTCAGACGGCACCGGGAGAGGGTATCACCGTCTATGGCGACGGAGTGTCGTTCTCTGGTGCCAGCAACATCATCGTACGCCATATGCGTTTCCGTATGGGAAGGCGTGGTACCAATGGAAAGGACTGCGCCGGTATCGCCAATGGTCAGAACATGATCTTCGACCACTGCTCCTTTGCCTGGGGACAGGACGAGACCTTCTCCATCAACCCCGACGGAAAGGGCGCCGGTCCAGACAATATCACCCTGCAGAACTGCGTCATCGGCCAAGGACTGATGGATCACTCAGCTGGCGGTCTGATGCAGGCCGACTTTATCACCCTTTATCGTAACTTCTACTGTGACAACTCCACCCGAAACAATAAGATCAAGGGTAAGGCGCAGTATGTCAACAACGTGGTCTACAACTGGAAGAACGGCTGCGTCATCCTGGGTGGTGACTCTGAGGGCGAGAGCTTCGTGAACATTGAGTCGAACCTTTTTGTCAACGGCCCTGCCAACGGCGGTGCCGGACTGGGGGGTGGCAACAGTCTCTTCCATTTCTATGGTACCGACAACTGGCAGGATTCCAATATGGACGGCGTGTTCAGTCCCTCGCCGGTGACCACAAACGGCGGCGGCGACCTGGTGTCAACGCCTTACGCCTATCCGGAGCTGGAGAAATATGCTGGTAACGAGCTGCTGACAAAGAATATCCCCACTGTCGGCGCCTCGCTGCCCTATCGTGACATGACTGACTGCTACATGATTGACGAGCTGATGTCGTACGGCACGAGCGGTGCCCTCATCAGCAACGAGGAGTCGCTCGTCTACGGCGCACCGTCAACGTGGAAGGTCTTTGCTGGAACGAAGAAGCAGGACACCGATGGCGACGGTATGCCCGACACCTGGGAGGACGCCAACGGTACCGACAAGACAAAGAACGACGCGATGACGAAGGCTGCCAATGGCTATGCCAATATCGAGAACTATATCAATAGCATTACCGTCGACGATCGCGACTTCTTCCTGCGTACACCTGTAGCCCTCGTGCTCGATAAGGCTACCACACAGACGCTTGCCATCTCTTGGCGCGACTACACCTACGACGAAGATGGCTTCGCCATTGAGGTCAAGACGACGGGCGACTATCAGGAGGTGGCCCGTACGGCTGCCAACGCCAGCAGCTACACCATCACCGGTCTGGAGCCGGGAACGAAGTATACGGTCCGCATCTGCGCCTTCAAGGGTGACCAGACGTCGGAGTATGCCGTCACGGAGATGTCTACACGGCCTGTTGAGGTCGGCATCATCGATGTAGACAGCTATCGGCCAGACTATACGTGGACGGGTGGTGCCTTTGACGCCGCTACTGCTACCGGTAAGAATGTCCTGCTGGCTCCGACGGCTACCGAGACGCTGAGTCTTACGGAGAATACCGAGCCTACGGCTGTCGTCTACAACGTGCCCGCCAACACCACCGTCAGTGGCGCAGGCAGCTTCAGCGGCGCCATGTCGGTGAACAAGGCTGGCAAGGGAACGCTGACACTCAACAACACCAACTCTTATACCGGCGCTACCGTCCTCCACGACGGCGTCCTGGAGTTCAGCACGCTGAAGAACGGCAGCACGAACAGCGCCATCGGCAGCAGTACGGAGTTTGCACAGAACTGGATTGCTGATGGCGGTACCTACCGCTATACTGGCGGTAACACGACGACTAACCGTTCGATGAAGCTGTCGCAGACGTCGACATTCGACGTGAAGTCAGCAACGGTGACGATGAACGGTGTCATCGAGAGCAGCGACACTTCGGCAGATTTTGTCATTGACGGCGGCGGACAGATCACCGTCAACACTCTTAAATTCTTTGGCTATAAGGGAGCTACCGTGCTGAAGGGCTCGACGCTCTTCCTCAGCACCACCGATATATCGAATAACGGCATCGGCTCGTCATCGAAGGTGGTGATGGCTGGCGGACACTTGAGGACGATAGGAGACTCTAAGGCTTACGAGGAATACTCGTTCCCCATCGAGGTTCAGGAGGGTACTGTCTCGCAGTTCTCCCCCAACCGCAACTGTTACATCAAGAGCAAGGTCAGCGGTAACGGCACCATCCAGCTGAACATCCCCTACCTGCGCGAGTATGTGCAGGGTGACTGGAGCGGTTTCTCGGGACGTCTCATCGCCAACGGCGTGTCGTCAGACTCTCGTGGTTCGCTGATGCTGCTGAACAGCTCTCCGAAAATGAACAATACCGTCATTGAACTGAGGGGTAACGCTAATCTCTGCTACTGGGACACCAACGGCAACCAGACCATCGGCGGCATCTCGGGCACAGCAGGAACCTATATCAACGGCTCCAGCAAGCAGTCAGATAACTTTACTTGCACATGGACTGTTGGTAGCGCCAATACCGACGAGACCTTTGCTGGCATCATCAACAACTGGTCTGTGTCAGGAAAAGGTCATGTGGGAACGGTGAATATCGTGAAGACGGGTACGGGACTCTGGCGACTGACAGGCAAGAATGAGTATAAAGGCACGACAACTGTCAGTAGTGGCACACTCATCGTCAACGGACAGCATACCGGAACGGGGGCCGTCACCGTCGCTAAGGGTGCTGTGCTGGCAGGCAAGGGAACACTGGCGGGTGCTGTCACCATCAACGGTACACTGCAGGTGGGCGACACGCTGGCTACCGACAAGGGCCTTACCTTCGGCGGTAAGCTGACGCTTGGCAACGGCGCCATTCTCCAGCTGAATGAGGCGATGCAGGGAAAGGCCTACACCGCCGGTCAGACCATCCAGGCCTTCACAGGAACGGCGACAGGCACGTTTGCAGAGATTATACCTGCTACACCCGGCGAGGGACAGACGTGGGACGTCTCCGAGCTCTATTCCAAGGGTGTGCTGAAGGTTGCCGGTGAAAACCAGACGCCTGACGATCCTACTCCCGACGACCCGACACCCGTCGACCCAACACCCGACGATCCCGGTGAGGCAGGCCCGACGATTCGTGCCTGTATCGCATGGGGAAACTGTGCACGCGAACCCAGCGATGCAGCCTGCACAAAACTGGTGGGCAGAGAGGCTGCGCCCTCAAACAATGTCGGTCTGAGTATGGAGTATACCACTGCTACCGACAAGACCTATAGTAGCGCTGGCACTCCGAAGTTTAATTATGAGTTTGATGACGTCAGCGCCGCAGGAGGCCGTACGGCTATCGTCGTCTCAAACGGTGCGCAGAACAGCATCACACTGCCTGAGAACGGACGCGCCACGAAGCTCATCATCTACAGCGTCACCAGCAACAACACCAGCAACCGCACCAGCTACTGGAAAGAGGTTGCCGGAAAGGCCTATACAGAGTCGACGACCACTGTCCTCAGCCACAGCGCCACCCGCACGAACCCCAACAAGGCGGAGTTTGTGCTCGACAATGTGCCGTCGCCCGTCACGTTCACCAACGCTGGTGAGCAGCAGGCAATTATTCTCGTCATCGAGTATCACATCGGAGGACCTGCTGGTCCTACGGAAGAACCGACGCCCGATGATCCGACACCTGACGATCCGACGCCTGACGATCCGACGCCTGACGATCCGACACCTGACGATCCGACGCCCGATGATCCCATCTCTGATGGAATTGGCTGTGTAAGGACCAATGGAGTGGGGCAGTATTTTACACTCTCTGGCGAGCGTGTGGAGACGCCGACGAGGGGATTGTATATTCTCCGTATCACGACTGCCGACGGTCAGGTGATCTCGCGCAAAGTGACGAAATAAACAATAAAAATGAGAGCGGCCAAAGGACCGCTCTCAACCAACACAAAAACTAAACTAGACTTAACTTAGCATAAAGGGACTTTCACAAGCCCCGATTAGCTGTTTGCAAAGATAGTATAATTTCTTTTATCTGCCAAATTTTTTAGACTTTATTTCACGTTCAGGGTCAAATTAGGCCATTTTTCCGCTGTTTTTTAACAGTAGATGGTCTAAAATCGTCATTGCTGCCATTGCTTCGACGACGGGAACGGCACGTGGCAACACACACGGATCGTGACGTCCGTGGGCGGTAAATGTCGTCGTATTGCCCTCAAGGTCAACTGTCTGCTGTTCCTGCAACAGTGTGGCCACTGGTTTGAAGGCCACACGGAAGTAGATGTCCTCACCGTTGGAGATACCGCCCTGAATGCCGCCGCTGTGGTTCGTGGCGGTGCTGATGGTTCTCTCGGGGGTATCGTTTGTTGAAATATCGTTGCAACAAACAAACGGGTCGTTGACCTCCGAGCCGCGACGGGTGACGATGTCAAAGCCGTCGCCGTACTCAAAGCCTTTCACGGCGTTGATGCCCAGCATAGCCGCACCAAGACTGGCGTGCAGCTTGTCGAACTCCGGCTCGCCAAGTCCTACGGGACAACCCTTGATGACGCAGGTGATAATGCCGCCGATAGTGTCGCCTTCGGCCTTGACACTCTTGATGAGTTCGGCCATCTCTGCGGCTTTCTCAGGGTCGGGACAGCGAACGTCGTTCTGTTCCGTCAATGACAGGTCGTAACGGTGGTAGTCTTTGTCCAGCGCAATGGTGCCAACCTGCGAGGTGTAAGCCTGCACGCTGATGCCCTGCTGTCGCAGTACGAGCTTTGCCAGCGCGCCTCCTACAACGCGGCTGATCGTGATGCGTGCCGACGAACGGCCACCGCCACGATGATCGCGTACACCATATTTATTATAATAGGTGAAGTCGGCGTGCGACGGGCGGAATAGCGTACGCAGATTCTCGTAGTCCTGCGAGTGCTGATTCTCGTTGCGCACGATGAAACCAATGGGGCAGCCAGTCGACTTCCCCTCGAAGACACCACTGAGCAGTTCCACGCGGTCGCCCTCCTGGCGCGATGTCGTCAGGCTGCTCTGCCCCGGACGCCGTCTGTTCAACTCCTGTTGTATGAAAGCGGTGTCAATGTCGATACCTGCCGGCATCCCGTCGACGACGCCGCCGATGGCTGCACCGTGACTCTCGCCGAAGGTCGTCAGCCGGAAAAGGTTACCAAATGTGTTCACAATGCTTAATGCTTAATGATTAATGGCAGCCGCCGCAGTGGCCTTCACCACAGCCGCCTTCACCACACTTACCTTCTTCGCAGCTTCCTTCGCCGCCACAACCCTTGCAGCCGCCGCAGCCACCAGTCATGTGCTTGATGAGGGCTGTCACCTCGTCGTCGGTCGCGGGACGGTTCTCCAACATCTCACCGACGAAGACGAGCGTCTTGCCTGCCAGAGGGTGGTTGGTGTCGACAGTGACGCCGTCGTCCTCAATCTTCTTGACCTGTGCCATGAAGTGGTGGCCCTCAACATCGTTCAGGGTGATGACGGCACCTTCATAGATATTCTGGCTATCGAATTTACCGTCTATCTCGAATATCTCGCGGTTCAGCTTGTGGACACCCGCAGGGTCGTAGTCGCCGAAAGCCTGCGACGGCTCCAGTGTCACTTCAAACTCCTGTCCTTTCTCGATGTCGAGCACGCGCTGCTCCAGGGCATCAAGCGAGATGCCAAAGCCGCTGATAAACTGGAAGGGGTGTTCTTTGGTGGTCTGCTCCTGTAACTGACGCTCACCGTTCTCGATGGTGTAGAGCTGATAGTTCAGGGCAATCATCTTGTTTGCTTTCTGTTCCATTTCCTTATATATAATAATGTATATGGCTGCAAAGGTAGTGTAAACCTGCCAAAAAACCAAATAAAAAGGAGTTTTTTCATGTTTTCATCTATAAGAAAAGGTAAAAAATGACGAAAAGGGCCTATTCTTTGATATTTGTCAATAAAAGAACTGTTTGCGCACACAATTCATAAAAAAGTATTGCCAGTTTCAAAAAACGCCGTACCTTTGCATCGTCAAAACAATAAAGCTTGACCCGTTCGACGGGAGAGCGACAAAGCCCACGAGGCTTCAGGATAACAGTTTTTAGGATAACAAAAAAAGGTAACAAAACCATTAAAAAGAAAGTAGGGGAGTAACGGTCTCAACACAACCGCCCCGAGTAAAGAAAAGAAAGGGTAAAAAGATGAAAAGATTGTTTTTGATGACAGTGGTAATGCTTAGCATGACTATGGCATTTGCCAAGAACGAGAAAGAGAACGCCGTCGTTGAGAATGCACTCGAGATGAATGTAGAAGATGTATACGACATGAGCGTTAACATGCGTAAGTTGAGCGTAGTACTCGGACTGACCGTCGATCAGATTGAAGCCGTAGAAACGGTTCATAATACATTCAACGCTGAGATGCAGTTCGCCGCTCATTACAACACCAAGGAAGAGCGCGAGGCTCAGGTAAAGAAGGCAGTCGAGAAGGACATCAAGTGGATGAACTACGTCCTGAACAAGGATCAGTACCGCAAGTATCTCCTTCTGTTGAACACCACACTTAACAACCGTGGCCTGAACAAGTAAAAATCTTCATTAGGGTATTCAAAAGATGAGCCGCAGACAGCAGTCTGCGGTTTTTTTTTTCATTTTTGTTTTGTATTGTTCTCGCTTATTGGATAAATTTCTCACGTTCGACAAAAGAAAATCTTTCCTTTTGTTCTCACTTAATCGAAATTTTTGTACCTTTGCACTCAGAACCATCAATCCTAAAACAGTATAACAATGAAAAACGTAAAAGCTATTCTCTTGACGCTGGTGACAGCTGTTCTCGTCAGCTGCGGTACCACGTCGACAGTGCCCCTCACGGGACGTAAGCAGACGCTGTTGGTCAGCGATGGCGAAGTGCTCACTCTGGCTAATCAGCAGTATCAGGAGTTCATGAAATCGGCAAAAGCGTCGACCAACGCTACGAACACCGCTATGGTGAAGCGCGTGGGACAGAAGCTGGCCAGTGCCGTCACCAACTATCTGAACAGCAATGGCTTGTCGGCCGAAGTACAGAACTTTTCCTGGGAGTTTAACCTCGTTCAGGACAAGCAGGTGAATGCCTGGTGTATGCCTGGCGGAAAGATTGTCGTCTACGAGGGCTTGCTGCCCGTCACTCAGGACGAGGCTTCGCTGGCCATCGTGCTCGGTCACGAGATTGCCCATGCCGTCGCCAAACACTCTGCCGAGCAGCTCTCTACGCAGATGAAGCAGCAGTATGGTGTGCAGATTGGTTCCGCCGTAGCTGGCGCCTTGGGCATGGGTACTAATACGCAGAGCATCGTCCAGGCTGTTGTGGCACAGGGCTTCAATTTCAAGAACCTGAGCTATTCGCGCAGCCACGAGAGCGAGGCCGACCACATGGGACTCATCTTTGCTGCTATGGCAGGCTACGATCCTCAGGTCGCCATCACGTTCTGGCAGCGTATGTCCGCTTCGTCGAGCTCTCAGACGGCCGAGTTCCTCAGCGACCACCCCAGCGATGCCACGCGCATCAAGCAGATTCAGGGCTGGATGTCTGAGGCACTGAAGTACTATAAGAAGTAGGTGAAAGGTGAAGGGAGGAATGAAAAAGAAAACTGCGATGCCGTTGGGCACCGCAGTTTTTTATGATTGTACTAAACAGACTCTTTAGAAGTTATAGTACAGACCAAAGAGCAGGTTCAGACTGTCAAAGTCGAAGCCGAAATATGTGTCCTTGGGTTTGTCGCTTGAGCTGCTGCTTCTGGTCCAGTAGTCGTAGTAATCGTAGTAGTCATAGTACTGGCCACCGCCTGAGGGAACTGACTCATAGCCGAGGAAGCCGAAGTGTGTGACGAAACTCAGCTTGTTAGTGAGAGCAACAGCGACACCGGGCTTTATACCAATGCTGAATGCAGAGTTGTCGGGCTTAGAGTAAGAGTAGAAGTCGAAGCCACCATCCAGGAAGACACTGACCTTACCGGCCTTAATGGCGTTATAACGTACATAGGGAGAGAAAATGAATGCGCTCTCTGTTCCGAGACCATATACACCAGCCTTATCGGTGACATAACCAATCTGGACACCTGCACCCCACTGGTCGTTGAACTGCATACCGAACTCAGGCAGGAACTTGAAAGAAGACTCGCCGTCGCCCTTGTCAGGAGACCAACTCTCGAAACCAACAGATCCACCAACGTACATCTGTGCACTCATTGTCAGGGCCATCATACCCATGGCCAGGGTCATTAAAATCTTTTTCATTTTCGTTTGTTTTTAAAAGTTATTAGACTAAGTGAATTAAGATTTTCGTTGCAAAGATATAAAAAAATATAATAAGTTGTATACTTTTTTCTGTTTTTTTTCTTTTTAACTTAACTTTTTTTTCGTGTGTCAAAAAAAACTAATATCTTTGTGGCTCAGAAACCCGACAATCACAGATATGAAGAGATTGCTAAAAAGTGTAAGATTTTTACCACAACAATCTCAATGGGCTATGCATTCTAAGTGCGCCATCCTGATAGCATTCGTCCTTGGATGCCTATGCGCATGTAAGTCAGATTCCGACGACGAGCAACAGCAAGCTGTTATTTTGCCTGTCGAAATGGCATATTCTACAGGGTTGCCCGTCGTCGTAATAAATACACCTGACAGCTGTCCCATTGCCAGCAAGACAGAGTGGGTGGAGGACGCTGAGATGACTCTTTGCTACACTGACGGTCAGAAACAACAATTGTCAAAAACGTCCATCCGAGGACACGGAAATGTTACCTGGGTACGTTATCCCAAGAAGGCGTATAGCTTAAAGCTCGATAAGAAAACCAGTTTGGCCGGCATGAAGGCTGCTAAGCGATGGGTGTTGCTCGCCAATTGGGCCGATCGCACCTTGCTTCGCAACGATGTCGCTTTCGAGATAGCCCGTCATACATCGTTGGAATGGACTCCCAGTGGTACCTTTGTAGAGTTGGTCTTAAACGGCAACTATGTCGGCTCTTACTATCTTTGTGAAAAGATTCAAATAGGGAAGAATCGCCTCAATATTACGGAGATGAATTATGACGATGACAGCGAGGAAGCCATCACTGGTGGGTATCTCATGGAGATTGATGCCTACTTCGATGAAGTCTTTAAATTCCGTTCTGCAGTCTACAATCTTCCTTATCAGTTCCGTAATCCCGATGAAGAAACGCTCTCAAAGAAGATGTTCGACTATATGCAGCAATATGTCAATCAAATGGAGCTGCTGCTGTCTGACGACCAATCACTACAGAGCGGACGACATAAGGATTATATCGATTTGCAGTCGTTTGCCGACTGGTGGATAGTCAATGAATTGTGTTTCAACAAAGATGTCGCCAAGTTTAAAAGCATCTATGTCTACAAGGAGCGCGGCAAAGTTTTAAAGGCTGGTCCTGTATGGGATTTTGACTTTTCTACGTTTACACCATGTGATGAGATCTTTCTGGCCGACAAGTTCCCCTATATCCAACGCCTTTTGCAAACACAAGACTTCCGGCAGATTGTCAGCGAACGGTGGGGCGAGTTACGCCCTACACTTGATGCCATTCCTGACTATATTGACTCAAAGGTCGAGCTGTTAAGGGTATCTGAAGAGCAAAACATACAGATGTGGCCTATCGGAACGAAGAGTAATGGCGATGGACAACTCACTTATCAGGAGGCCATTGACCGTATGAAGCAGTCTTTCTTGCTTCGTGTGCAAGTGCTGGATGATTACATACGAACACTTGTGCCCTATTTTTTTTCTTTTTAACTTGACTTTTTTTTACTTGTCAAATAAAACAAGTATCTTTGCGGCTTCAGAAACCAGATAATCACAGATATGAAAAGAACAACTGTTTTTATGGCCTGCCTTCTGTGCGGGCTCACCGCTGCCACCGCCCAGACGAAGGGTGGGGGACTGTCAGCCGACATGCTGAAGGATATTGTAAAGGAGAATAAACAGGCTCCTGCCGGTACGGCGCTGATCAATGCCGTTGGCTCTAATGCCATCGACGATGTGGCCAAGAACCGTCAGAATGCTGCCGCCCTCGACACCTATTTTAATATAGAGACGTCCAAGCAGTCGATTACCGACCAGCAGTCCAGTGGTCGCTGCTGGATGTTCAGCGGTTTCAACGTGCTGCGTTCCAACTATACACACCAGCACGGCGACTCACTGCAGCTGGAGTTCTCGGAGGCCTACCTCTTCTTCTACGACCAGTTGGAGAAGGCAAACCTCATGCTTCAGGGCGTCATTGACAATGGTCTCAAGCCTCTTGACGACCAGCGTGTTCAGTTCTTCTTCCACAATCCGCTGAGCGATGGCGGCACATTTTGTGGCATCGCCGACCTGACGGAGAAGTACGGACTGGTGCCCCGCGAGGCGATGCCCGAGTCGTTCTCCAGCGACAACACGTCGAAGGCACGCCAACTGCTCTCGTCGAAGTTGCGTGAGTACGGACTCCAGCTGCGCGACATGGTTGCCAAGAAGAAGAGCGAGGCGTCGCTCAACAAGGCCAAGGTGCGTATGCTGGCACAGATATACCGTATGCTCGAAATGACCATTGGTACGCCTCCGCAGCGTTTTACCTATGCCTTCCGCAACAAGGAGGGGCGTCCTGTGGGCAAGGCGCGTGAATACACACCGCAGTCGTTCTTTCGCGAGGTGGTCGGGGGCTCGCTCAACGGCACGTTCATCATGGTGATGAACGACCCGCGCCGTCCTTACTACAAGACTTTTGAGGTGGAACTCGACCGCCACACCTACGATGGTCACAACTGGCGCTACCTGAACCTCCCGATGGACGAGATCGAGCGTCTGGCTATTGCTTCGCTGCGTGACGGTCGCAAGCTCTATACAAGTTATGATGTCGGCAAGCAGCTCGACCGCAAGCGCGGCTATGCCGATACGGAGAACTTCGACTATGGCGCCCTTTTCGGCACCTCCTTCGGTATGGACAAGGCGCAGCGCATCGCCACCTTCGACAGTGGCTCCACCCACGCCATGACCCTCTGTGCCGTCGACCTTGACGATAGGGGACGCGCTACGAAGTGGAAGGTCGAGAACTCGTGGGGTGCGACGTGGGGACAGCAGGGGTGCCTGATCATGACCGACCGCTGGTTCCGCGAGTATATGTTCCGCCTCGTTGTCGATAAGAAGTACGTCAGCGAAAAGCTTCTGAACGACTACGCCCAGCCTGCTACGATGGTTGTTCCCGAAGACCCCTTGTTCCTTTTCGACGAGTAGGGTGGGGAGTGTCTCCGTTTCCGCTCTTCTCGCAAAAAGTTAGCGAAAGACGAAAAAATCTTGCAAAATATTTGCGGGAACGCGGAAAAAGTTGTACTTTTGCAGCCGTTAAACCAAAAAGAACGAACAATGTTGAATCACAACGCTTACTTTTACGGCTATTACTTTTACTTTACAAGCAATTGTGAAGCGGTAAGTCGTAAGTAAGAATTGAACAATTGAAGAATTGAAGAAATGAAATAAGGCTCCGCTTCACACACAAGGTGAAAGCGGAGTTTTTTAATGGCAAAATAGTAAAATCGTCAAATAGTAAAATCAGAAGATGAAGAGAATAGCGATACAAGGTTTGGAAGGGTCGTTCCACGACATTGCAGCACACCTGTACTTCGAGGGCGAACAGATGCAGCTCATCTGCTGCTCAACGTTCGAGGACGTCTTCAAGAACATGAAGCAGGACCCTACCGTCATCGGTATGCTGGCCATCGAGAACACCATCGCCGGCTCGCTGCTGCACAACTACGAGCTGCTGCGCGATTCGGGGACGACCATCGTCGGCGAGCATAAGCTGCACATCACCCATAGCATCTGCTGTCTGCCCGATGACGACTGGGACACCATCCAGGAGGTCCACTCTCACCCTGTAGCCCTGATGCAGTGCCGGCAGTTCCTTGCCCAGCACCCTACGCTGAAGAACGTCGAGGCCGAGGATACTGCCGGCTCCGCCAAGATGATTGCCGAAGGGCAGCATCGCGGTTGGGCGGCCATCTGTCATGCAGAGGCAGCACGCCTCTACGGCCTGAAGGTGCTCGAGGACCATATCGAGGACAACAAGCACAACTTCACCCGCTTTCTCGTCGTCTCGAATCCCAACAAGGCCGATATGCTGCGCCCCCTGACGGAGACCAACAAGTCGAGCATCGTCTTCTCGCTGCCTCATGAGGAGGGTTCGCTGGCTCATATCCTGGCCATCTTGTCGTTCTACCACATCAACCTGACGAAGATCCAGTCGCTGCCCATCATCGGCCACGAGTGGGAGTACCTCTTCTATATCGACGTGATGTACAACGACCTGACGCGCTACCGCCAGTCCATCGATGCCATCATCCCATTGACGAAGGACCTGAAGATCCTGGGTGAATACAAGGACGGCAGACAAACGAATTAGTTGTTGTCTAAGGATTTAAAGGATTCAAAGGAGTTAATCCTAATAATCCCAGAATCCTTAGAAAATAGATAAAACCAGATTAAATTAGAAAAAATGATACAACCAGCAGACAGATTAAATTTAGTACAGGAATACTACTTCAGCCGTAAACTGAAGGAGGTGGCCCAGCTCAATGCCGAGGGCCGTGACATCATCTCGTTGGCCATCGGCAGTCCCGACATGCCCCCTTCGGAGCAGACCATTGCGAAGCTCTGCGAGGTGGCCCACCAGCCCAATGCCCACGGCTACCAGCCCACACAGGGTACGCCCGAGCTGCGCCAGGCCATGGCCGACTTCTACCGTCGCTGGTACAATGTCGACCTCGACGCCAAGAGCGAGGTGCTGCCGCTGATTGGTTCGAAGGAGGGTATCCTCCACGTCACGCTGGCCTTCGTCAACCCTGGCGACGAGGTGCTCGTCCCCAATCCCGGCTACCCCACCTACACGTCGCTCTCGAAGATTCTGGGTGCCAAGATCGTGAACTACGACCTGTGCGAGAACAATGGCTGGCAGCCCGATTTCGACCAACTGGAGGAAATCGTAAATCGTAAATCGTCAAATTGTAAATTACTTTGGGTCAACTATCCCAATATGCCTACTGGCGGTCGTGCCCGTCGTGAGACCTATGAGCGTCTGGTGCGTTTCGCCAAGGACCACGACATCGTCGTCGTCAACGACAACCCCTACTCGTTCATCCTCAGCGAGGAGCATCTGAGCATTTTCCAGGTGGAGGGCGCTAAGGACTGTTGCATCGAGTTCAACTCGATGTCGAAGAGCCATAATATGCCAGGCTGGCGTGTAGGTCTCTGCGCTTCCAACGCACAGTTCATCCAGTGGATACTGAAGGTTCAGTCGAACATCGAGAGCGGCACGTTCCGTGGCATTCAACTCGCTGCTGCTGAGGCATATAAGAACGATGAGGCTTGGCACCGCGAGTACAATATCAATACCTACGCCCGTCGCCGCAAGTATGCCGAGCAGATCATGGACGTCCTGGGTTGCACCTACGACCCGCAGCAGGTGGGTATGTTCCTCTGGGGCCGTATTCCCGAGAGCATCCAGAACGTCGAGGACCTGACGGAGCGCGTGCTCCACGAGGCCCGCGTCTTCATCACCCCCGGCTTCATCTTCGGCTCGAACGGCGAACGCTACATCCGCATCTCGCTCTGCGCTAAGGAAGAGAAAATCCAGCAGGCGCTTCAAAGGATTCACGATGTTTTTGTCTAAGGATTCAAGGATTTAAAGGATTTGTTTATTAGGAATAAAAGAAGCTGATGGATAGAGACTTTACATATAAGGTTATAGGCTGTGTCTATGAGGTGTATAATCATCTCGGTCCAGGTTTGCTTGAGAGCATCTACGAGCAGGCCATGATTCGAGAGTTGCGGTCTAAAGGTCTTGAAGTTAGAAATCAGGTTCAAGTTCCTGTCTATTATAAAGGAGAACTGATATGTCCCGATATGCGCTTAGACCTTATTGTAGAGAATAAACTTATTCTTGAACTAAAATCTGTCGTAGAGTACAGAAAACTCTTTGAGAAGCAACTGTTGACATATCTGCGATTGATGAATTGTGAAATGGGTTACGTGATAAATTTCAATACAGATTACATTCGTGATGAGATATATCCTGTTTTCAACAATAAATACAAACCTAAGGATTGATTATATGTCTAAGGATTCAACGGATGTAATGATTAACAGTTTATCCTTAAAATCCTAAAATCCTTAGACACAAAAAAGAAAGAACTAAATCATAAGAATATGGAACTGGAATTAGCACCATTGAATTTACCAAGTGACAACGAACGCCCCTTCGTCATCGCAGGCCCCTGTTCGGCCGAGACTGAGGAGCAAGTGATGGAAACGGCACGGCAGCTGGCCATGAAGGGCTGCCATAATTTCCGTGCAGGCGTCTGGAAACCCCGCACGAAGCCTGGCGGCTTCGAGGGCCACGGCGAGCCCGCCCTGGTGTGGCTGAAGCAGGTGAAGGACGAGACCCATATGCTCGTCTCCACCGAGGTGGCCACCCCCGAGCACGTCGAGCTGGCGCTGAAGTATGATGTCGACATCCTCTGGGTGGGTGCCCGCACCACCGCCAACCCCTTTGCCATGCAGGCCCTGGCCGATGCGCTGAAGGGCGTCGATGTCCCCGTCTTCGTCAAGAACCCCGTGAACCCCGACATCGAGCTGTGGATAGGTGCCCTGGAGCGTATCAACCAGGCCGGCATCAAGCGACTCGGAGCCATCCACCGCGGCTTCTCCAGCTACGAGCAGAAGATCTATCGTAACGCGCCGATGTGGCAGATACCCATCGAGCTCCACCGCCGCATACCCGATCTGCCCATCATCAGCGACCCCTCGCACATCGGCGGACGACGCGAGCTCATCGCCCCGCTCTGTCAGCAGGCTATGGACCTCGGCTTCGACGGTCTCATCGTCGAGAGCCACTGCGATCCCGACAAGGCGTGGAGCGACGCCAAGCAGCAGGTGACGCCCGAGGTGCTCGACTACATCCTCTCGCTGCTCATCATCCGCGACGAGCACACCACCACCGAGGGACTCATCAGCCTCCGTAAGCAGATTGACGAGCTCGACAACCAGATCATGGACATCCTCGCCAAGCGTATGCGCGTCTGCCGCGAGATAGGCCACTACAAGAAGGAGCACAACATGACTGTCCTCCAGGCCACGCGCTACAACGAGATCCTCTCGAAGCGCGGTGTCCAGGGTTCGCTCTGCGGCATGGGTCCTGAGTTCGTCGCCAAGGTCTTCGAGAGCATCCACGAAGAGAGCGTGCGTCAGCAGATAGAGATTATCAATAAATAGGTTCTAAGGAGACATAATGGTCTAAGGATTCAAGGATTCAAAGGATGTATTGGTTAACAGTTTATCCTTAAAATCCTAGAATCCTTAGAAAAGAAAAGCAAGAATATGAAGATATTAGTCATGGGCGCAGGAAAGATGGGAAGCTTCTTCATCGACCTGCTCAGTTTCGAACACGAGGTGGCCGTCTTCGAGCGCGACCCCAAGCGGATGCGCTTCACCTACAACTGTCAGCGGTTCACCACCTACGAGGAGGTCGAGGCGTTCCGTCCCGAGCTGCTCATCAACGCCGTCACGCTGAAGTACACCATCCCTGTTTTCAAGGAGGTCATTCCCTACCTGCCGAAGGAGTGCATCATCAGCGACATTGCCAGCGTGAAAACGGATATGAAAGAATTTTACGAATCGACGGGTATGCGCTACGTCTCCACCCACCCGATGTTCGGCCCCACCTTCGCCAATCTCCAGCAGCTCAGCGAGGAGAACGCCATCATCATCAGCGAGGGTGACTACATGGGCCGCATCTTCTTCAAGGACCTCTACCAGAAGCTCGGACTGAACATCTACGAGTACACCTTCGAGGAGCATGACCGCACGGTGGCCTACTCGCTCTCCATCCCCTTCGTCTCCACCTTCGTCTTCGCCGCCGTCATGAAGCATCAGGACGCGCCGGGCACCACCTTCAAGCGCCATATGCGCATTGCCAAGGGCGTGCTCAACGAGGACGACTACCTGCTGCAGGAAATCCTCTTCAATCCCTATACCCACGACCAGGTAGCCCAGATTCGTACCGAGCTCAAGGAACTGCTCGAAATCATCGACAACAAGGATGCTGAGGGTATGAAGGGCTATCTGACGAAGATTCGAAATAACGTTTTCGATAAGTCATAGACAGAAAGTTCACTTTATGTTATGACGAGAAAAGGTCGAACGAAGTTCAACGTCAAACGCGACATTGAGATCAAACAGTAAACGGCTGTTTTTCCCCCTTTAATACAGCGCCGCCATCTCCGTGATGCGGCGCTTTATTTCTGCCCTCACATAGTCTGGCGACAGCACTTCCACCTCACCGCCCATCGAGAGTATCTGCTGTACAAAGTCGTAGGTAGGAGCTACGCGGACTTCGAACACGGAGTAGTCGATATACTTCTCTACCTCGCGCTGAGAGTTATGAAGTGGGAGAGAGCGCAGGTACTGGCGACGGTGGTTCACATCGCTGACTCTCAGTCGTATACGCTCCACCTGATACTCCTCAGGCTCCACGATGATACCAAAGGCATCAGCGAAGTATGACTCCACAGAGAACTGGCGAGGCATCTTGAACGTTTCTTCAGTTGCTTCAAGATGCTGGATGCGGTCGAGCGCATAGCGTCGAATCTGCCCTTGGTTCGTCAGTTCGCTGGGCTCCTCGCCCTCTGGCTTGTTCTGCATGACGCCGATGACGTACCACCGTTGGCGGAATACGCGGACGCAGTATGGCTCCAATAGTATCTTGCGCGGCTCTGCATCGAAGTAGTCTTGGTAGTCCAGTCTCACCACACGGTTCTCCTTCATAGCGTTCAGAATAGGTAGCAACCACTGGTTGCCAGATGGAATGTCTTCGTACATCACCCTCTCGCGCAGCCCCCTGCTGTCCTGCAACAGCCCATTCACGGCGAAGGCTGAGAGTAGCCAGTCTTTCACATTGTCTTTCTCCAGCCACTCGCGGTTGACGATGCGGTAGCGGTATCCATCCCAAGCATCCGACGAAATCTCTATGCCGAACGTCTCCTTTATAGCTCTCAGGCAATCTGCGAACGTCCGCTTGGGCAGCGCAGTCTGCTGAGAATTCAGCGTCGTCCGCTCCCATTCGTCAGCAAACTCCTTATACGTCACCCCCTTGGGATTCTCGTACAACTTGGATAATATCCAAATGTGCCTACGCAAATAGTCCTTCATGTTGCAAAGATACATAATTGTAGTGCGAAATTACTGAATATCTACCAAATAATATACTTTATCGTGAAGAATTCTTCATTTTTCGCTTGCCTTTTAGTGAAAAATGTCTATATTTGCACAAATATTTAAATGCAATGAGCAATGGAGATTATTCTGAACGACTACCACAAGAAGGTGAATGCCGAGAAACTAGCAAGCATAGCTTACTGGAAAGCGCATCCGCGGTCGCGAGAGGCGTCCTTGAGGAGATTGAGACTCTTGCGGGAACAACGGCTTGCAAATCTGTCCAACTGGTAAGGCTCAAACAATGGGCTCAGGAGAATAGCTATTGGTTCAATGATCGTAGTCAGTTTGGCGACTTCTTTGACCGCGGTTCTGAGAACGAAGCCTTCTATCACCTGATGGAACAGAGGTTATAAAGCTCAATGACTTTCGCTATTCAGACGACAATCTCACACCCTTCTTTGAACGCATCAATGCCCACAATCTGTATTTCCCAGACTGCGCCTATCGTATGATGGGGCTTGCAGAAAATGCCGACGGCAATATCTGTGCGGTATTGGTTCAGCCCTTTATAGATAATGCTCGTCTTGCAACGAAGCAGGAAATCCATGATGAGTTTCTACGCCTTGGCTTCCATCCAGAGGATAGCGGAGCTTACTATACCAATGACCAGCACGACATCTTTGATGCCGTAGACGGCAACGTATTAGTTGGCAGCGATGGCCATCTCTATTTCATTGACACCATCATCTATCCTAGCGACACAGGTGGCTGGGACACCTATCGCAGTCTATCACCACGGTTTTCGGGCAAGTCATAGTCTTAGGAACGCTGAGATTTATTTGGCCATACTTATTCCTCCTGTATGGTCAACTAGTGCATGAATGACAAAAGGAACGCGCATTAAGGATGTGGTTCCCTCAATATGATGCCATGTATATCCACCGTCATCCTCATATCCAAGTTCTTTGAATTTTTTATTCGCTTTCCCTATATCTTTTGTACTTTCTCCGATAGAACCAACGTCTATCGGCATAGTTTTGCCATTTTTACCCTTAAAAGCGACTTTAGAGAAATCCGGAAATCCTTCTTTAGTAAAAGGAACTCCATCTGGATATAGTTTGTCTAACATCATCAGATCTTCATAAGATAAACCATCCATTCCTCTTAAATTTACTAAATCTCCGCCATTTTTTAATCTTGACATAAGCCCTTCGTTAAGATGCGGATTGAAATAGTATACATTGCCTGCATAGTTCTCTGCATTTCTTGGGAATTCTCCTTTGGGAGTTACCTTGATTTTTGATTTATCAATTGCTTTTTTTGTATTAAGCCATCTTTGTATGTTCTTTTCCGGATTTTGATGAATCAATACTGAAAGTCCGTTGTCAGCGTTCATTGCCTCTATTAGCTCAGCACTCTGCTTTGAATCTAGTCCTAAAGAATTGACATAACGTTCAATAAGCTTACCATTATCTATATGGGAGAAGAAACTTTCATTTGATTTAAGCGCATTTCGAAAGTTCTTTTTTTGTTTGATTGCCTTTCCCTTAGACTTAATCCCTATACTATTTGGAGCAACATCCTTATTATAATAGTTGAATGAAATTGTATAGTTTCCTTTAGGTTTACCTTTAACAAAATCGCTCCATTCTTTACCAAGATAAATATTCTGATTATCTTTAAACAAATCACCTATATCTTCTGGATTTCCTGAGAATTTCATATTCTGAATTCTACCATAATTGTCTATGTTAAACACAAAAGATGCTCCATTATTGCCTTTTACTTTATAGGCACAGTTTGGCAGTAAGTCACTGTCAAAAATGTTATCTTTAATGATTTTTGCACTCTCTCCTTGTTGAGAAGATAAATCGACAATGCCATCACGGATTCTTGCTAATTCTGTGCCCTCTGCCTTATTCACAAATATGGTGTATCCATCTGCCTCTTTAATGAATATATCTTTAAACATATTTTTCTTCCCATAGCGACGAGCATCAAATGTTGATTTTGCATACATTTTCAAGATATTGATGTCTTTGCTTGCTTTGGGAGCATTTTTGACTAAAGAACCGAAGTCGTCAAGCAAGGTGTTTGAGCACATCAGATAATTAAAGAAGTTCACATCCTCGTCAATGGCTTTCTTGATACGCTTTTGAGCGGATTTATCTAATTTTTCGAAACTATTTGCCAATGAGTTGTTTTTATTTTTGCGGATAAATTCTATCAATTCATCCACGTCCATTTTTCTGATAGCCTTTTCGCCTACTCCATAGACGACCTCTTCGCCAACTTGTTTTGTGGCTTTCTCGGTTGTTTCAGATGCGACCTCCTTCGTAAATGACTTGGCAATTTTCTTGCAAGAAGTAAAGTATGTGACGATAAAACACATTACGAACAAAAGTTTAATTGCTTTCATAGAATCTATGTGTATTATTGTTTAACTCGTTTAATATCTTTTGGTAATCTATAGCAATCTGTTCCTTGTTTTGTTCACGCAATTTCTCAATAAGACTATTATCATTCCACATTGAAATGATTATTGAGAAAGCAATTGATATAATGAAAACGATGATTGATGTGACACAGCCTACCATTCCAAATTTGGGGAAGAGTAAAGAAAGAATCCACGCTATGAATGGATAGATAAGTAAACTAGCCAATTTCTCTATTCCTTCGCTTATAATTTCAATGGCAATATTATTCCTTGAGTGACTTGATAATACGCCCAATGATATTCGCTTGTCCGGCAGATTCAGGTTTTGTTGTACCGGAAGCTTATTGTCCTTGCTTCTGCTCCTAAAACGTTTTCTAAGGTTCGAAATATCATTTTGATAGGATAAAAATAGATTGTAGGCATCTTGTTCAACATTTATCGAACCAAAATATTTTTTACTCTTTAGTTGCATTTCATCTTCCCAATCCTGTTTGCTTTTGAATATATAAGAAAACATATAACCAAATCCTGCAAAGAATCCGAGTTCTTCATCTTCAAAATGCTCCAATTGCTTGTCAAAAGCTGAATTAATTAGGCCTTCAAGATCAGAAACATATCTTTTGTTGAAATTTAATTCTATTTCTTGATATTGTTCAAGTCTATCAAGTTGTTCTTCTATTGAATCATTTGCGTCAACAATAATGTCAGCTCTGGCAAGAGCCTTTAGCTTTTCTTCATCTTCATTGGAACATGAGAAAAGTGAAAAAATGGCAATAAAGTAGAGGATTCTTACTCGCATCATAACAATTGTTCAACAACAGGGTTAATTGTGTCTATATACTTATCTTCCATATTATTAGGAGAGAAAAATAAGCTACACAACCATGCAATGAGACCTATTAGCAGTTCAATAGGAATAAAATAATACGAAAAAGGTACTTCAAATCCGAACAAATCATAGTCAATCAAAAGACAAAGAACAAAAAATATATTTATGCCCCAGAACCAGTAAGGGTGTAACTTATAGCATTTCAGAACTGAGTCATACCAACCCCATTCTTCATCAATGACAGACCGTAGTTTTATGAAAGACTGATCATTTTGATAATAATAACCTGTTACCTGCCGAATTTTTTCTTCAAATTTTGCGGTAGCCTCACTTTTCCCTTTTCTTATTCTATCTATAGTAGAGGGGGTTACTCCTAATATTCTTGCTAATGATTCCACATCACCATCACAGCCGATAAACAAATCGTCTAGGAGATCTTGAGCTGTTCTATTTTCTGCGATTTTAGCATATTCAGTCCTTTTGTCACTCTCATTTTCTTCAGAAGAAGAGCATGAAGAACATGAGTGAAATAACAAAAATACAAGAAGTACTATCGAAGCCGAAATATAAGATAAAAACTGTTTCTTCATAATTGTCCAATTAATTATTTTTTTACCCATTCTTTATTTAGCCATGTAAGGCGTTCTTTATGTGGATAATTATCTAATATCCAACGTTTCATACCAACAAGGAAATCTTTGGCCTCTTTCTCTTCATCTTCGGTAAACCATAAACAGCTTTCACAATTCTCAGGTTTCGCCTCATAGCTGTCGTTAGGTTGAATCTTCAGATTTTCAAAATCTGCAAGTGTACTGCTTGTTACCCAAAATTTGGCTTTATACATATTATATCTGATTAATTAAACATTCTATGATATTCTCTTTCCTCGTATCCCTGCTTCCGCACTCAGGACAAGGCGGGAGGTTAGGGCCAAATCTGATGCCGCCTTCCGTGTCGAAGGCCTCAAACTTGTGGCCACATTGCTTGCACTTGAATGTTGCTTTGCCTTTAAAATGTAGCATATCTATATTATTTTATTAGGTTTTAATTACATTTAATTCTTAACGAACCAGAGGACAAGTCGGTACATTTGTGATAGTCTACTGTCTATCGATAATCCCCACAATAGTGTTGCTTCATCAGAGAACCTGTCGAAGAACGAGGAAATAGTATCCATCGCTTCCATTGTGTCTATCTCCTTGTCTCGTATGGTGATAGTTACCAAAGCGCCCTTTATCTCTTTAAAGTTGATATTCTGAGACTGGACTGATTGCAAGCCCGTGTCAAGAGCATCCTTAACTGTGTCACCCAAGCCCTCGCTGATGGTTACAACATTCCCACAAGCCAAAACCCTTTGGAGGTCATCTCCATCCAGCGCAATTATTTGTTTGTCACCTACAACTTGGTTCAGCAAATCCTGACCATTTGAATTTTTGCTCAACAGCTCACTCGTCTTAAAGATTCCGCTATTCATACTCCTTATACCTTAATTATTTATAAACTAAAGCGCAGACTTCGAGCCGATATTCTGTAACGGAGGTCCTGAGAAACCTTGAAGGTGGAATATGACAGAAGTCTGCGCCCGTAAGCGCGGAAACAACTGCACAACATTCCCCACCTTCACATATTGCCGTAGGGCAGGAAGTTCTCAGGTTCCCGTTTGGTGAGAATGAAGCACGTGCTTCGCTGTTCAGTATGTCAGTGAAACGGTATATAATCCGAATCTGTCGGCAAATATACGATTTATTTCCGAATTGACAATGCAAACAAGCGAAAAAGTTGTATTCTTCTGTCAAAATTCCATCTTATTCAGCTCTCATCGGCAAGTTCCTTTTGCAGGTCGCTTGTCCTCATTCTGGTCTTCTCGATAGCTGTTTCTAACGTCCCTTGTATCCTGGATAGCAGAGAAATCCATATTGGCTGGCTTCAGTATAGATAGCACCGAAGTTTTGCGCCCTTTGCTCTTGAGTGAGACTGCTGCGGATGGGCATTTCCTTGAAATAATAGGGGTCAGCTAATAGTTTTAGGATTTCTTTTATCAAGGTTCCGCCTACTCTGAATTCACCAATAGTTAGATTGGTACGATCACCAGTTGTGATGTTCTCTGCGTAGGCATTCACGAGCTTTCCATGATCATATCGCAGACAATTAATATATTGTTCCTGTTTGCGGTCGAGTTTACAAGACCAAACACCATGAGGCAGATTATTCTCGTCAAACTCGTAGGAGATAATCTCCATGCTGAGTTTGATGTTGCTATTCTTGCCCGTTAGGTAGCCCTCATGGAACTGTATGGTCAGGTTTGTGTTCTCCTTCACCTTGCCGTCCTCTATGACTTTCTTAACGAATGTCATTGGCCCGTGGAGCAGTCCGTCCTTGTAGTTTACTTTGACGTTTGTCGTTACGTTCTCTATACCTTTCTGGTTGTATGTGAGCGTCCATAGTCCGTCCAGCTTGTCGTCTTTGTACTGTCCAGTCTCAGTATAGGTGGCCGAGTTTCCTGTCCGATTGCGTACTCTCTTGTAAGTATACTTACCGTCAAACATGCGTTGTCCATCGGCATTCTCATAGTAGGAATAGGTGACTGTGCCCTCATTCTCTCTACCAAACTGGCCTGAATAGGTTTTGTGCTCCTGAGCACTTGCTGTTGTGATAACTGATGCCACAAGCATCATCGTTGCCAAAAGTCTTTTCTGTGTTTTCATCGTTCTTGTTTTTTAGTGAATATAAATGATTGTTGCTTAATATACACTGAAGGCGCAGACCTCGTGCCAATATTCTTCAACGGAGGTCCTGAGAAACCTTGAAAACGGAATATGACAGAAGTCCGCGCCTGTAAGCGCGGAAACAACTGCACGACATTCTCCGTTTTCAAATTGGAAGTTCTCAGGTTCCCGTTTGGTGAGAATGAAGCACGTGCTTCGCTATTCAGTATGTCAATGATGCGTTTAATCCGCATTCGTCTGCAAATATAGGTATTATTTTTGAATTGACAATACAAAAATGCAAATAAGTTGTATTCTTCTGTCAAAATTCCATATTATTCAGTTCTTATCGGCAAGCTCCTTTCGCAGGTCGCTTGTCCTCATTCTGCTTTTATCGATAGTTGTTTCCATAATCATATTGACCCTTTTAACATGAGGTAGCCGTTAAACGCCAGGGGCATTCCTACTATTACCTCAAAAAGGTAAGGGCAGTTGAGATGTGCATTGGCATTTTCATAAATAAAGGATGGCAGAGATTCCAATAAAGTTCACGGGGGTTGCTGGCACTGAAAAGGCGCGCCTGCACTTCACCGAGAAGGATGAGTGCGGTGACCAGTTGTAGGATGGCAATTGTGTTCATTTTTGTCTTTTGTTTGAGTTAATAATCAGTTTCTGACTGCAAAATTAGGGTGTAGGTGTGCAGAAATACCGCAGAGGTGTTGGTTTTCTTGAAGAATTTGTGTAATTTTGTCGCCGTGGAACTAACTCGTAGACTGAAATATCATCTTGTAGCATTCATTGTGGTGGCCATCTGGGGCAGCACCTTCGTGTTTACGAAGCTGCTACTGCTGTCGGGTCTGACTCCAGCGCAGATATTCACGCTGCGCTTCATCATTGCCTACGTGCTGCTGCTGGGCTGGACGGTTTACAGGGAGTGGAAAAAGGGGAATCAGATCTCTCATCCTTCATCGTTCGCCTCTCGTCTCTCGTCGTTCACCTCTCATCTCTTCTGCAAGTCGTGGCGCGATGAGCTGCTGATGGTGGCATTGGGCGTGACGGGCGGCTCGCTGTACTTCCTGACGGAGAACTCGTCGATGAACTACACCACGACGACAAACACGTCGCTCATTGTCAGCCTGTCGCCACTGGTGGCCACGTTTCTTATCTCGCTGTTCTACCAGTCGCAGCGCCTGAACCGCGTGCAGATAGTGGGGACGCTGATGGCTGCGC
>Ga0310786_10001653_pt1 | contig 35847 bp, 31 predicted proteins | sample AusTroGonzalo_MG_FD_203881 | JGI IMG/M metagenome (GOLD analysis project Ga0310786, IMG submission 203881) | Bovine rumen microbial communities from tropical cattle in Woodstock, Queensland, Australia - Gonzalo_03 (v2) (version 2) | ecosystem: Host-associated > Mammals > Digestive system >... | reverse complement strand
CTTCATATCTCCGATCCCGTAATAGCCTATGAAGATGCAGCATCCCGCTGCGGCAGTATATATAAGATATACAATATCGATTATGATACCCTGTATGAGGTTTGTCTTAAGGGAATGCATGAAGTCCTTAACGGGAGTGGACGAATCCTTGAATACCCTTTTTCTGACAGCATAATAAAGAGCAGCGCACGAAGGAACGAACGTTATGACCGGGATACTAAACAGGATAAACAGGAGCGACATCAGGATATGATCTCCGAGTTTGTCGCCGAATCGATAGAACCTGCTCCTGGTCATCTTTTTATAGAAATCATCCATTTGAACACCTCTTTCTGTTTGATTCAAGTATAATGTGGAAGGGAATAAAAAACAACAACTAAAAAACTAGAATACTAGTTGAAAATAAGATTTGTGGTGTAAAATGTAAAAAAACTCGTCACGGAGGTCATCATGAGTACTAAAACAAGACTTGCAGGCATTTTCGGAAACGGTATGGTAATCCAGAGGGATAAGCCGTTCAGGATATGGGGTTTTGATAACGGAGCTGATAAGGTGTCCGTTCTTTTCGAGAATAAGGAATATGAGACAGAAGTCATAGACGGCAGATTTAAGATAGAGCTTCCGTCCCACGGAGCAGCCACAGGCCTTGAGTTCAAGGTGAAGGGAACAGACGAGATCGATCTGACCGACATATGCTTCGGTGACGTTTATATGCTCGCGGGACAGTCCAATATGGAACTTCCGGTAGTAAGAACGCTCGATGTGACAGGCGATGAAGTAGCCATATCGGATTATCCTTACATCAGACAGTTCAGGCTTATGCCGGAATACAGGCTCGACGAGACAAAGGAGGCGGATCTTCTTAAGGCCGAATGGGTCAGGGCCGTCCCCGGTGAGATAATGGAGATAAGCGCGGTCGGCTTTTTCTGTGCCAAAGAGCTCTATGAGGAAAACAAGGTTCCTGTAGGTCTTGTACTTAATGCCCAGGGCGGATCGACTCTTGAAGCATGGATCCCCAAGGATCTCCTTGACGAATATGTGGACTTTGATGAAGAGGTCAACAGATTTATTGAGGACAATTCCGTTCAGGCGTTCATTCAGAACATGAATGACGTTACCGCAGCATGGCGTGATTCCATTACTCCGGAAGGATATGAGGAGAGTTCGAGAAAAATCCCCGGTGATGCATATGAAGTTACGCTTCCCGGTATCTTTCTTGACAGGGAAGGCAAAGGCTATTCCGGCAGCATGTGGCTATATAAGGAAATAGATATAGATGTGGAGCCTCAAAAAGATTCTTTCCTTTATGTCGGTGAACTGATCGATGCCGATCAGACATTCATAAACGGTGTTTTGGTTGGAAGAACCGAGTACTGTTATCCACCGAGAAAGTATCCGTTCGACGGTTCGATATTGAAACAGGGCAAGAACCTTATAGCGGTAAGGCTCGAGATCAATAACAGAAACGGCGGATTCCTGCCTGATCATAAATACTATATAAGAACAGGTAATAAATCATATTCCATTGAAGGAACATGGCTTCGTAAAGACGAGATAAGTACGGATACGCCGTGTCCTCAGTACATCATGGGTCAGACTATCCCGACGGCTCTTTATACGGCGTCGATAAAACCCATACTCGATCTTAAGTTTAAGGGAATATGGTGGTACCAGGGCGAGAGTAATGCAGATGATCCATACTTCAAAAAGAGAAAAATAACAAAAGCCGGGAAGGATAAGATCATAAGCTATGAAGAGATCTTCGCGGCAATGGTAAGAAGATGGAGAAAAGAGTTTGATCAGGAGATCCCTATTGCCGTAGTCGAGATGCCTGATTACATAAATCCGGTAGATGGGCTGGGCGATGGATGGATCGAGGTCCAGAAGATGCAGATGAATTCTCCGAATACACTCGAAAAATGTGAAGCCGTTCATGCAAAAGACCTCTCGGAAGCTTATGAACTTCACCCGCAGAACAAGAGTATCCTCGGAAAGAGATTGGCGGAAGCAGTAAGAAAACTCAATAACAATTGACAATAATATAATTCAATTTAAACGTACTGACGGATTATTCAAAAGGTCACGATATCAATAGTGGATATTCACTAGAGATGCCGTGACCTTTTGTCTAGTCTGCACAAAAACAAAAAGAGTTTTGTGGTTAATATATTGACATCTTACCACCTCAGTAATAGAATTAAATCGTCAACTAGCATACAAGTACGCAAGACAACAGAACAACAAGAATACAAGTATGTGAAAATGACAGATGATCTCAGAGGTGTGTTTTTATGAGTGCAAATGTTGAAGAAAAAGTCTCAACAAAGAGAAAGAAATCTTTCGCCAAGCACATTTTGAAGTATTGGCAACTGTACCTGATGCTCGTTATACCTATTGCGTATTACGTTGTCTTCAGATATCTCCCGATGTTCGGTAACATGATAGCTTTCAGAAAGTATTATGCCGGAGGAAGTATCTTCGGTGACCGTTATGTAGGACTACGGTACTTCAAGCAGTTCATATCCGACAGATCATTCTGGAGAGCATTTAAGAATACTCTTGTCCTGAATATCGGATATCTGATCGTAAGATTTCCTCTTACTTTGATATTTGCTCTTCTTATAAACGAGATCAGAAATCTCCACTGGAAGAAATTCGTTCAGACGGTATCCTATCTCCCTCACTTTATATCTGTAGTTATCATGTGCGGTATGATCAAGGAACTTGTTTCCACATCAGGACCGATCAACCAGGCTATAGTACACTTCGGAGGTGATAAGATCAGCTTTATCTCAGAGGCATCATGGTTTCCGACTATATTCATATCGTCTGGTGTCTGGCAGAGCATAGGCTGGGGAACGATCCTTTATCTTGCTGCTATGTCGAATATCAATCCTTCTTTGTATGAGGCCGCTGCCGTTGACGGAGCAGGTCACTTCAGGAGGGTATGGCATGTAACGATCCCTTCGATCCTTCCGACGATCACTACTTTGCTCATCCTTGATATCGGCGGTCTCGTCGGTTCGGGAGCTGCATTTGAAAAAGTTTACCTTCTTTATAATCCGATGATCTATGAGACGGCTGATATTATCTCGACCTATGTATTCCGAATGGGTATCAGCGGAAAGAACTTCAGTTACGCAACGGCCATCGGTCTCTTTGAAGGTATCATCAATCTCATATTGTTATCGATTGCCAATCTGGCATCCAAGAAAATGACTGACAGCAGTCTTTGGTAAGGAGGATAGATCAATGGCAACCAACACGAAAAAAACTCCTTTAAAGGTTAAGGAAAATCTCGGCTATAAGATCTTCCTGGTAATTAACTTCCTGATCATGTTATTTGTGGTCCTGGTGACGCTCTATCCGTTCGTGTACCTCGTATCACAGTCATTCACGTCAGAGAAAGCCATCATCAGGGGTGAAGCGGGTATCATACCTAAGGGATTTAATATTGATACATATAAATATGTCCTCAGAGGCGAGTTCCTGCATTATTACAAGAATACGATCGTTTATACGTTGACCGGAACGATACTTTCACTTGTATTCTCTTCTCTTCTGGCTTATCCGATGGCAAAGTCCGAGCTTAAGTTCAACAGGGTACTGACTCCGTTCATTATCTTCACGATGTATTTCGGAGGTACATTGATCTCCAACTACATCCTCATAGTTAACGGACTTAATCTTAAAAATACGGTAGCTGCCTTTATCCTTCCGATGATGATAAGCACCTATTACGTAATCCTTATGAAGTCATTCTTCCAGAGCATCCCGAAGGATCTCGAGGAAGCAGGCGAGATCGACGGTTTGAGTAAATTCGGGGTATTCATCAGGATATGCCTGCCACTGTCAAAGCCGATCCTGGCGACAATGACACTTTTCTACTCCGTCATGTACTGGAATAACTGGTATCAGGCATTCCTTTATCTGAATAAGAAACAGTGGCCTGTTGCTTATTACCTTCAGACGATCATCAGGGGTGTCGGAGCAAAGGAAGGTGACGGCGATGCCACATCTGTATCTGCGAATATCAAGTCATGCGCAATGGTACTTACCGTACTTCCGATCATCTGTGTGTATCCGATCATCCAGAAGTATTACGTACAGGGCATGATGCTCGGTGGTGTTAAGGAATAAGACACCGTCATAAATAACGAATGTAACCGGAAGAACCGGTACAGAAAATATAAAAAGAGGAGGCTCTTATGAAAAAGTTAAAAATCGCATGTTTGCTTTTAACTGCTTCAATGCTCGGTACAGGCCTCGCAGCTTGTACAAAGGAAGATGGTGGGGTCGAGACATCAGCTACGACGATCCCTCCTACGATCGCAACTGTTCCTACAGAAAATGAAGAAGATCTTGATTATGTATACGGCGAACACTTCTATTCAGAAGTTCCTGTAACATATTCAATGTTCTTCAGTGATGCCAGCTGGTATGCTATGAAGGATACATGGCTTACTGAAGGTGTCTTCAAGGATATCGAAGATATTACGAATGTTCATCTTGATATCATTTCCTATGACTCAAATGACTACATGAACAATATCACTCTCGATATCAATGCAGGTAACGCTGCTTATATCATCCCTAAGATCTACGACGATTCCCAGTTCGTAGACGGCGGTGCTATCGTACCTATCTCACAGTATGTTCAGTACATGCCTAACTTTGTTGACTTCTACAACACATACAACATGCAGGAAGACCTTCTGACCATCACCAGAAATGACGGTAACTACTATAAGCTCCCTGGTATGTATGATGCTACAATGCCTGACTACTCATTCCTCGTAAGAAAGGATCTTTTTGCAGCTGCAGGAGTAGATATCGAGGCAATCGAGAAGGATTACACATGGGAAGATCTCTGTGATGCTCTTGTTAAGGTCAAGGCTTACATGGTTTCCCAGAATATGTGTTCCGAATCCGACTATATCTGGTCTGACCTCTGGTGCGGTAATGAATCCGGCCAGGGCAACGGAGGTAACCTCCTTAAGCTCATGGGTATCACTTATGACGTTAACGCAGGCTGGGCTATCGGCGACGGTATGAGATACAGCCAGGAGAATGACGAATTCTATTTCTCACCTGTAACAGAGAACTACAAGGAATTCCTTAAGGTTGCTCATAAGTTTGTAGAAGCAGGCATCCTTGATCCTGAGACATTCACACAGGACGATTCCACAGCTACAAACAAATTCTTTAACGGACAGACAGCTATCATCTCCGTAAACAAGAGCCAGTATGCAAACTTCGTATCTAACCTCGAAGAGAACCTCGGAAAAGGTAACTTTGATGTTTACTACGCAGTTGCTCCTCAGGGTCTTAACAATTACAGCCCTGCAGGTGCAGGCCGTCTCGAGAACGGTGTCATGATCTCACAGAATGCTCTCGAAGATCTCGGTGAGGATGAGTTCATCAAGATGCTCCGTTTCGTTGACTGGCTCTTCTATTCTGAGGAAGCTTACACACTCACAAAGTGGGGTGTTGAAGGCAAGACATATAAGGTAAATGACGACGGTACAAAGTCACTTCTTCCTGGCTACTGCTGCTCAGGTCTCGGTTACGCTTCTACATCCGACAGCGATATCGATATCAGACTTGAATGGGGTTATGCAGGCGGTAACTTCTGGTATGGCCATACAATGGCACTTGCTTCTGACCACTTCATTCCTCCGGTAGCTGCTTTCGTAGCACACGTAAGTGAATACCGTGACATCGTTCCGCTTTCACCTGGACTTGCTCCTAACGAGGATCAGAGCGAAGAGATGAACCTTATCGCTACACCTTTGATCGACAATGTCAACACATGGACATTGAGCTTCGTAACAGGTAAGGAAGACATCGATGCTAAGTGGGATGAGTATGTTGCATCCTGTGAAGACCTCAACTATCAGGGACTCGTTGATCTCTATGCAGAGGTTTACGGAAAGTAATAAGATACTTCCAGAATAACAACACAACCATAAACGGAAGAGGACTGTTCCAATCGGGACGGTCCTTTTCTGTTTGTTCCTAAAAAAGAGAGCCCTCGAGGGACTCTCTGAAGTTATGATTTTTAACGTGATCTATTTAAACAGAGCGGACGGATTATTGTAACAGATATCCTTTATTACAGAACCCGGTATCTCTTCATCGTTGGGGAAGAGCCCCTTATCGATCTGTTCGCCTATGAAAGAACAAAGGATCCTTCTGAAGTATTCGTGACGGGTATAAGACAAAAAGCTCCTGGAATCAGTGAGCATTCCCGTAAATGCAGGGAGATATCCCTGGCAGGACAAAGACTTTAAATGATCCTTCATGCCGTTCAAATTATCATTGAACCACCATGCGGCACCGTGAACGACATTTCTGAAGCAACCGCATAAAGTGTCGATGACAGCGTTATTGTTCGGATCGAGACTATAAAGGATCGTCTTAGGCAAAGTGCCCTGGTCCGTAAGTTCCGACAGGATTCTTGAAAGTGGCGTGACGAGATCGGTGCTGCCTGCTATCGAATCGCATCCGCAGTTTGGACCTAAGGATGATCTCATCTTCTCATTGACATCTCTTATACATCCGAAATGAAGCTGCATGGCAAAGCCCGATTCGTGATAACGCTTAGCGCAGTGAAGAAGGATAAATGTCTTGTACTTTGCTTCCTCAGAAGATGTCAGAGAAGACGACTTCCTCTTTTTAAAGATATTGGCGACTTCTTCCTCATCTGCCTTCTCGAAAAGGATCTTTTCCATTCCGTGATCTGCGATTCTGCAGCCGAGATCCCTAAAATAAGCAATCCTTTGATCCAGCGAACTGATGAGATCATTGAGACTTTCGATCTTTATCCCGCTTACTTCTGACAGTCGGCTGATGTATGAAAGATACGAATCCTTTTCGATATCGAGGATCGGATCAGGCCTGAAAGAAGGGAGGACGGTTGTCTTAAAAGACGGATCCTCCTTTATCATCCTGTGCCACCTTAAATCGTCGCACGGGTCGTCAGTCGTGCAGATGACCTCGACTCCGGAAGAACCGATAAGTCCTCTGGCTGAATACTTGTCCGGGTCATCCTTTATCATGGCACACGTCTTGTCCCAGATCTCTTCGGCGTTCCTCTCACTCAATGGCTCGTCGATCCCGAAGTATCTTTTAAGCTCGAGGCAGTTCCAGTGGTAGAGGGGACTTGCGACGGCTCTGCCGATCGTCTTAGCCCAGCAGAGGAATTTGTCCCTGGAAGGAGCATCGCCTGTAATATATTCCTCAGCGATGCCGGCTGCTCTCATAAGGCGCCATTTGTAGTGATCACCGGAAAGCCACAACTCCGCAAGGTCAGTAAAATGCCTGTTTTCGGCAATATCCTGTGGGTTGATGTGACAGTGGTAATCAACGATCGGAAGATCCTTGGCATACTTTTCGAAAAGGGTAAAAGCCGTGCCGGAATCAAGAAGAAATCTGTCATTGATGAAAGGTGCCATATAAAACTCCTGTCAGATTATTTGTTATATAATAAATTACAGCAATTTAGTGTTGAATACAATATAAAATGTGCTAGAATACTAGTAGACATGATGAAGAGGTAAGATAATGGATATCAAAGATATGATTCATGAAGTCGGAATAGTTCCGGTCGTTGTCCTCGAAGACAGTAATGATGCACTCCCTCTGGCAGGAGCCCTTCTGGCCGGAGGTATCTGTTTTATGGAGATCACTTTAAGGACGGCTTGTGCTCTCGATTCCATAAGGACAGTTGCGGGAGAATGTCCTGACATGATCGTCGGGGCAGGGACCGTCATCAATAAAGAGCAGGCAAAAGAAGCGATCGATGCGGGTGCGAGATTTATAGTCTCTCCGGGTCTTGATGAGGAAGTCGTCCTTTACTGTAAGGAACGTGGGATATTCTGCTGCCCCGGATGCGTAACGCCGACTGAGATCATGAAGGCGGTATCTTTGGGTCTTGACCTGGTCAAGTTCTTTCCTGCCGGTGTATATGGCGGGCTCAAGGCATTGAAAGCATTGGCTGCACCTTTTACGGGAATAAAGTTCCTTCCGACGGGCGGCATCGATGAAGATAATCTGTCCGAATATGTATCGGCTCCTTTTGTAGCGGCGATAGGAGGAAGCTTCGTCTGTACGAAGAAGGACATAAGAGACGGCGAGTTCTCAAAGATCACGGAAGTTTCAAGATCCGTCGTAGATAAGATATCGGAAGCAAGAAGAGCATAAGGGGGGATATATATGAAGGTCATTACTTTCGGAGAGATAATGCTCAGGCTTAAGACGCCGGAGCACGAGAGATTTTTCCAGACTCCGAGATTCGAAGCTACATTCGGCGGCGGCGAGGCAAATGTTGCCGTTTCTCTGTCAAATTACGGTATGGCTTCCGAGTTTCTTACCGTTCTTCCCGACAATGTCATAGGAGACGAATGCATCAGGGAATTAAGGAGATTCGGTGTCGGGACAGACAAGATCTTAAGAGGCGAAGGAAGGATGGGTATCTACTATCTTGAATCCGGAGCCAACCAGAGACCGAGCAAGGTCGTATATGACAGGAGCTATTCTTCAATGGCTCTTGCTACTGAGGATATGTTTGATTGGGACAAGGTCTTCTTCGATGTTGACTGGCTTCATATAACTGGTATCACCCCGGCGATCTCCCAAAACGCGGCAGATCTGTCGGTCAGGGCATGTGATGAAGCAAAGAAGCGCGGCATAACGGTATCCTGTGACCTCAATTTCCGCAAGAATCTGTGGAAGTACGGAGTTAAGGCAGATGAGATAATGACGAAGATCGCTTCCCTGACAGATGTCCTGATAGCAAACGAGGAAGACTGTCAGAAGTCTCTCGGGATCTCTTTGGATGTCGAAGTCGAAGCAGGAAAGCTCGATACGGAAAAATATAAGATCCTCTCGGACAAGGTCCTCGGTCTTTATCCGGATGCGAGGGTCATCGCGATCACCTTAAGAGAGAGCCACAGTGCCGATCATAACGGATGGTCTGCCTGTATCAATAACAGAAGCGAATTCTATGTAAGCCGTAAGTACGAGATAAAGGATATCGTTGACCGTGTAGGCGGCGGAGATTCGTTCGCGGCAGGTCTCATCTATGGCTTAAGGACATATGATGACGATAAGAAAGCGCTTGAGTTCGCTGTCGCGGCAAGCTGCCTCAAGCACTCCATACCGGGCGACTTCAACCGTGTGACGGTAAAGGAAGTAGAGACTCTGATGAACGGGGATGCGAGCGGAAGAGTACAAAGATAAGATAATGAGGTTATTAAGCCTTCTTCATTATAACGGAAAAGCGAGGGTCTGTCTCAGGACGTAAGTCGGAGACAGCCTTTGTTTTTTTCAGCCATTATCTCCGATAGCCTTACAGGGAACGGAACAAGCGTATAATTGTGCGAAAAAAAATAAAAGAGTTTTGCCGATTAGGGTTTTTTGTAATATTATAATATCATTGTCGTATCTATAGGAAATATTGAATATTTACGGTTTTTATCGGGTGATATCATGAACAGTGAGCAACTTGACACGCATGCTATGGATGAAAAGCTCAAGGGTGATGTCTTTCCTCCGGAATGGGACAACTTTCTGGATGATGACATTAGAGCCTTTTTTGACGAGCTGTTGAAGGAAACAGGGCAGAAGAAGAGCGAGATAATCCAGAAGGCCAACATCCCGCGCACATACGGGTATCAGCTGATGGAAGGAAGAAGAAGGGGCAAGAGGGATTACTATATCCTTATAGCTGTCGCTATGGGCCTTGATCTTAAAAAGACACAGAGGATGCTCGCAGTAACACGCTGCGGCGGACTGCACCCTCTCATCAAGCGTGATGCTTCGATAATCTTCTCGATAAACCATAATTTTGATGTGATGAGAACATACGAATTTATGTGCAAACTGGGTCTTGATCCGCTGGATGACGGAACGGAAGAATAAGATCCTCGTTTGTATGCAAACTGCACACCGGTATTTTCAGATCTCATAGTACAATTCAAAAAAAGCAAAAGCAGACAGGAGTTTTTGTATGGGCAGAATCATTAAAAATGCATGCCGCTACCTGAGCATTGGTCTGATCCTCGTGATATTTGTCACGCAGGGTTGTACATTCACGTCCAAGGCTAAGCCGTCGGCAAAGGAAATCTCACAGAAGTCCTCCGCAGCAGGATACCTTGCTTCGCTCGTTGAGGATACGTCAGGATTTATCGGAGGAGACAGATCCGCGCAGGCCTATATCTACGACAATGCGATCGCACTCTACGCTCTTTCGGAAGCCGGCGCGGTATGGCACGTGGAAAAGCTCGCAGACGCCATAGTCTATGCTCAGGATCATGACAGGACTTTCAGTGACGGCAGACTCAGGAACGTTTATCTGACCGGTGATCCGAGCGAGGATTCCGGACGGGCTCTCTCGTCCAAGTCGGTTCCTCTTCCGGGCTTCTGGCAGAACGGTAAGTGGCTTGAAGATTATTATTCCGTATCGACTTCAACAGGCAATATGGCATGGGTTGTCCTTGCTCTCTGCAAAGCTTCGGAAGTGGCAGGTAAGGATAAGGCGACGGATTATATAACCTCGGCAAGAAAAGGTGCGGATTTCCTCCTGAACTTCATGTCACCTTCCGGAGGTTTCACGGCAGGCTATGAAGGCTGGGATGATGACCAGGTCAAGGTCACCTATAAATCCACGGAACATAATATCGCTTTGATAGCTGCCTTTACGGCCATAGCAGGCAAGATCGAAGATACATATCCCGATAAGGCGAGAGAATACAGGGAAGCGGCAGATCACGCCCGCGAGTTTGTTCTCTCGATGTATGACGCGGAAGAGAACTGCTTTTATACCGGTACCGAGGAAGACGGCGAGACTATAAACGTAGGTGTCATCCCTTTGGACGCAAACGCCTTGTCCTATCTGGTCATGGGAGACAGCCTCACACAGCCTGAAGCGATGATTGACTTTGTAAGAACGCATATGTCTGTCGGTGTCGGTTACGATTTCAGCGCAGGGGATCTCGACGGTATCTGGAACGAGGGCACGGCTCAGATGGCTATCTGTTACCTGAAACTCGGCAACACATCCGAATATGATTCCGTCATGGGATATCTTAAGACACAGCAATACAAAGAGGGCGGTATTCCCGCGGCCGACAGGGACGGTGTCTCCACGGGCTTTCTGATAAGCGGGACCGATGAACTCTGGGAATATGACAACACTTTGAGCATCTGTGCCACGGGCTGGTATGCCCTCGCGCAACTTCAGAAGAATCCCCTTGAGATAAGCTGACCGGTATTTTACGGACTTTTTAAATCGTTATGAGCAGAAAAAGAAACCACAAAAGATATATACCCGAGAACATCGGTAATATGGTATGCGGCGTCCGTCCTCATGTTATTGCGATGCTCATAAATGCGGCTATACATGTCTGTATCTTTTTCGTGTACGGAACTCCCGTAAATCAGCTCTGGCGTTTTATACTCTCATTTTTCTTCTTCATATATCCTTGTTCATTCGTAACGGATATCCTCTGGTCCTTAAGACCTTCGATCAGGAGCATCCTCTCCGGAGAGACACTGATCAACAGAAAGTACTATATGAACATTGCGAGGCGCGAGATCGAATCATCCCGTCTTCTTCCTGTCACGATAAGCATTCCTGTCTATACGGAGGAGAATGAGGTAATATTCGGGACGATCCGCCAGAGCCTCGCCGCAGCTCCGGGCTACCGTGAATACAGCGGCCGCGAAGTAAACATCCTGATATCCGATGACGGTCTTGCTCCGCTCCTCGGAGGAAAAGTAACAAGAGAAGAGATCGACAGGCTCACGGAGCTTTATCATAAGTATCCTTCCAAGCTCTCGAAAAAGGAATTTCAGGCGATCCAGAGGATCATCTTCTACAGGGAAAACAACGTAGGCTTTATCGCGAGACCGGCAAAAGGGAGAGCGGGTTTATTCAAAAAAGCGTCAAATCTCAACTATACGCTCCGTTTTATCGAGCAGTCCGTAAGCGATGATCCGGATATCTCCGTAAAGGAAGGCTATTACGAAGGGGATATCAGGACGAATGATATCATTTTGCTCCTTGATAAGGATTCAGGCGTAAAGCCCGGAACACTCGAAGCGATCGTTCCGGAGTTTGCGATCGATGATAAGCTGTCTTATGTTCAGTGTGCTACGGATACGGTAAACCTTCATACGAATTACTACTCGAGAGCTACAGGTCAATTGATCAATGAGCTGTTCCATTTCACATGGCCGTGCAAGGCCCTGCAGGGCTTTTTCGTGCCCCTGGTAGGTCATAATGCCTTTATAAGGAAAAGCCATCTGGATAAGTGCGGAAGATGGAATGAAAACAAGGTCTCGGAAGACTTTGATCTTGCCATAAGGCTCTACTCGATGGGTTATCACGGAAAGTATGCCAAGATACCGGGACTGGAATTTACCGAATATACGAGCGAGAACTTTTCGGAAGAGGCAGGAAAACAGAGAAGATATGCCTACGGCCTTTTTGAGATGATGTTTGACGGAACGGTAAAGCTCGGGAAGACGAGATCCTGCGACCTTCTGTTCATGATCACATATTTCTTCTCGATCATAAACCAGGTAATGCTTCTTCCTACGGTCTTTATGGAGTGTTACTTCGGAAATATCCACCTCCTGTGGGCAGGCTTCCTGCTCTGTGATGCATGTTTTATCCTTCTTCCGTGGCTCAGGAGCCTTATCATGAGAAGGAAGATACCGAAGGAGCAGCGGGCGAGCATATTGTGCACGGTCCGGATAGCCGTATCTTCTATAAGTAATTCGCTCTCTATCTTCTCGGGTGTCGCATCCTGGTTCTTTAACAAATTCAGACGTAAAAAACGTTCGTTCCCCTCGACAAAAGTCGGTGAAAATGATAAAGGATTAATAGCGGGTATTAAGCTTATCCTGGGTTACATAAAGGGAACATGGATATATATCCCGGTAGTAGCACTATGTGTGGACAGGAGCCTTTATGTTATGACCAGAAGGGGCATAGGTACCGAATCAAGGATCGCGTACTGTTTCATCTTTTTCAGTATCGTTCTTGCTCCGATCGTATATACTCCGCCGCTCTTTTCGATAAGGAAAAAGGAAAAAGCCGTTTCAGGGAGATCTAAGGATCAGAAGAATAGCCGGAGGTGGATCATGGAACCGTCTGTGCCTGAAGTAGTCGATACTGCCCTCAGAGACTCTCTGGAGGATGATGTCGCAGCGTTTCTCAAAGGTTACGAGAAAGATCTTGCTGATGAGATCGCAGCAGGGGATTTCCCGGATGAGATCACGGTCAATTATACCGTTGAGGGATGCCTTAAGAAGGACGATGACGGCAAAAAAGAAACGTACCTTCTTAAACGCAGATTGGACGGCATTCCGGCGATATTAAGGATCACGAAGGATTACAAGGCGGAAGATGCTCTTGAAGAAGCGGGTATCCTTAAAAAACTCGATCATGCCGGTATCCCGAAGGTCTATGCGGCTTTCGAAAAGAACAACGTTCATTACCTCATAAGGGAATACTTCGAAGGAAGATCCCTTGACAGTATCATCCGTACCAAGGGTACGCTGCCGGAATCCGATATCTACAGAGTCACTCTTGAGCTCACGGGTATCCTTAAGTACCTCCATAGTCAGAAACCGCCTGTTATCCACAGGGACATCAAACCGCAGAATATCGTTCTCGGAAAAGACGGAAGCATCAACCTTATCGATTTCGGTATCGCGAGGGAACATAAGAGCGGCAGAAGGCACGATACTTCCATTGTCCTGACGCTCGACTATGCGCCTCCGGAACAGTACGGATTTGACCAGTCCTCGCCTCTTACCGATATCTATGCACTCGGCGTAGTCATGCTCTTTATGGCTACGGGGCAGGCCTCAAAGCCGGAGCTCGGTTTTGAGATCGTAAGTAACGAATTAAGAAATCTTATTCAAAGATGCGTTGCGTTCGATCCGCGGGACCGTATCAGTAATGTTGAAGAGATCGAAAAATACATAAAGCGTGTTACAGGGAAGAAAAAGAGCACATATATCAAGACTGCCTGCTTCGTTGCAGCCATGGCTCTCCTGATATCGGGAGCCTACATAGGAGGAAGGATCCTCGGAGAGAAGACCGGTAAGGATCAGGGCTTCGATCAGGGATATGATGAAGGCTTTGTGCAGGGATATAAGGATGTTCCGGTCTTTATGCTCGGTGAAAAGAGTACTAATCCGGGGAACGGCAATCTTCCTTCAAATATACTTTCTCCGGGAGGAGCTTATGCGGCTTCTTACGAAGGCGGGATATTCTTTATCAAGGACGGCGATATCTATAAGATGAAGTCTGACGGATCAGACGTAACTCTCTTCTACAGGAGCGGAAAAGCAACAGGTCTCTGTGTTTATGACGGATGGCTTTATTTCTCGTCAGATGAAGACATAACGCAGGTAAATATCTATGATCCCGCAGACCATAATATAACTTACGGCGGAATAGACGGCCAGCTTGTCGTTCTGGATTCCTCTTACTATATCAGGACGGATAAGGAAGTATACTCATTTGATCTGTCGGACTGGTCATTAACTCCGGTCGGAAAGGACTTCATAGAAAAAAGTGCCGATCCGGGTATAGATCCTGAAATATCGGATCTCATATCAGGCTTTGATCCTCTGCAGTTAAGCTACGAGAGCAGAGGCATAGTCATGATAGATCCTGATGATTCCCTTATCTGGATGATAGATCCGGAAGGCAATATAAGGAACAGAGTAACCAAGAACAGAGCACTGGATTTCAATATCTCCGAAGAGTGGATCTTCTACCATAATGCGGACGATCAGGGCAATCTTTGGTGTGTCCGTTTTGACGGAGCAGACGATCACAGGATCTGATGAGAGGGACATAGGATTATGCAAAAAGAAGCACAGAACAAAAAAGAGGATAAGCGCAGGTCCCTTGCCGAGATAGTTGACTCATCAGGTCCTATGGATAAGAGGAAGGCGATGGAGATCATAAAGACGCTCTGCGGTCTTCTCATGGAAGAAACAGGCGTAACGGAAGCCGATATGAAGGTCTTTAATCCTCAGACAGTACTTATATCTTCTGACGGCAAGATCTCTTTTCAGAAGGTAAGTGCGGCCGAGGCTTCAAGAGAAGCTTATCTTCCGCCGGAATACGAGCAGGGGCGCACATCAAACGAGAGTATCTATATCTACGGACTCGGAATGCTCCTTTTATATCTTCTGACCGGACAGGATAAAAAATCCGTCATGGATACGGATATAAGAGACAGATCGGTAAAAGATCTTATCGACCGCTGCACGGCGCTTGATTCTAAATACAGGTTTCAAAGCCTGACGGAAGTCCATGCCCGTTTAAGACACGAACTGATCCTTCCTAAGAAGAACCTGAAGAGATTCTTTATAGCGGTGATCATCTGCCTTGTTGCGGGAGCTTCTGTCTACATGTACCTCAGAGGAAGGAACACGGGTGACGTGAAGGGCTTATCGGAAGGATACGTAAACGGCTACAGGGATGGTTACGACACAGGCATAAAAGATGCCCCCGGAATCGGTATCGAAGAGATAACGGTTCCTGATAACTACGGCAATTTCCAAGGCAACTTGAGTTCGGAAAACGGTGCTTTTGCCGTCGTGGCCAAAGATCAGATCTTTTTCGCGAGCGAAGGGTCTCTATATAAGATGGATCCTTATTCCAAGGATACCGAAAAGGTAGCGGAGCATTATATCATTACCTGCCTGAACTACCATAACGGCATGGTCTACTATAACACTGAAGATGAGATAATCCGGTATGACATCAGGACAGGTAAGGAAGAGATCGTAAGCGATACATTAAAAGGGGATTTTTCTATCTTTGACGGAGTCATGTACATTGATGACGAAAAGAGCGGAGGTTATATCTACAGCATAGATCTTGATACACTCGAGACAAAGCAGATGAATTCCAAGACGGATGTAGATTATCTCAATGTCACATCAGGCAAGATATTCTATTCGGATCCGGAAAACGGGAACAGGCTTTACACTTCGGCTCCTGACGGAGAAGGAGAGAGCAGACTGTTAAGCAAAGCCACAAGCGGAGTCTCCGTCATCGGAGATAAGGTCTACTGCCTCTCTTCAGGGTATGAAGAAGAAGGGGAGACAAATATCCTTACGTTAATGAGTACGGACGGAGGAGACATGGAGATCCTCACGAACCAGCCTGTGTCAAGATTCGTCCCTACGGAAAACGGTATCTTCTATATCTCGTCATCCACAGGTTACCTCGAGTGGATGACACTTGACGGAAAGATAAGGTATACCATTCTTACTTCAGATATATCCGACTTCAATATAGCGGGAAGATGGATATTCTATAAGATCTCGGGAGAATCAGGAATCTACCGTGTAAAGATCGACGGCTCCGAAGCCGAGAGGATCTGATAAGACGCCTTTTCAGACGGGATGATAATAATTTTTTCATTTGTATGCACCGGGCAGACCAAGAGGTCTTTCCGGTGTTTTATATTCACATTGTAAACAAAGTTCAGCACTGATTTTTCGAGAGGAGGAAATATCTATGGCAACTAATATAAATTCTATGCAGACTATCGACAACCGTGTGAAGGTAAAGCCGATCAAGGCTTATATCTCAAAGCCTGTTACAGGCGGATCCCTTTGGGGAATACTTATAAGTGTAGGAATGATCCTCGGAGGATTGAGCGGAAGATTCGTTCTCAGGGGAACACAGAGCAGCGGAGCACTGGTCCTCGTCGGAATAGTTTTTCTCGTAATAGATATCATAGGCTACATCAGGGCAAATTCCAAGAAAAAGGAAGCTACTGAAGCAGAGTTCAGGCATAAGGAAAAACTCCATGAGATGGAAAAGAACATCAAGACCGGAAACCGGAAACTCGAGGAAACAGTACCGGTCATCCTGACGGTTGAGCAGAGCTTAAGAGCAATGGGATACGGACCGAGGATCAACGGAGAAGCCATGAAGTACGATAACAAGGAAGGTAAATATACGATCGATACCGAGTGGGAGAATAACATCATCAACTTTAACGGAATGGATATGAATGCGACATTTGAGGTCGTTCCCGGAACAGGACCTGTCGTTATCGAACTTGCTAAGGATAAAGAGAGTTTCTGCTGCATCATATTCCCGGAAAACGTACGCGTAACATCTACAAACAAGCAATAAGACTGTTATCAGACATGCTGAACTGTTAAAAATCTGATAACCGACCCGTTCCCCGTCATCTGTGACTGTGCTCCGCAGATGACGGGATTATTTATTGTCTGATTAACTCGATTACATCTGTTTTTAAATAAATAAAGTTATGTTAATATATTTCGCGTATAAAAGTTGCGGGGGAACGGCGTGAAAGGATCAGTCTTCAAATATACGGTAATCGCTCTTTTCTTGACAGTGCTGGCGCTGCCGACAGTCTTGGGTGCTTTGTCTTCCATAACGGGGAAGAGTCTTGATACCGGACTTAAGGGCTATTTTGACAGGCATGACAAGCCTGAGTTTTCGGGGGGATCCTTCAGGGATTCGTCGTTTCAGACAGAATACGGCGACTGGTTCGGGAGCAATTACAAGCCGAGAGGCATCTATATCAAGACATATAATACGCTGAGATTCAATCTTTTCGGGAAGGCACATAATATCATCGGCAAGGATGATTATATCTTCGAGTTTGATTATGTAAGCTCGGAATTGTCTCTGGAACCGAAAAATGACTTCTCTCTTCCCGAAAACCGCGAGAAGATGGAAGACTATGTATATAAGCTGCAAAGGATACAGGAAGAGCTCGAAAAGAAGGACAAGAAGCTCCTGTTCTATATCTCGACGAGCAAGGCGGATCTGTATCATGACTATATACCTGAAAACTATCTTATAAGAAAGCCTGAAGGATCCGTAAGGGGCGTGGATTATCTCATGGAGTGCCTGTCGGGGACAGACGTCAACTGGTTCTGGACGGTTCCTATGGCAGAAGACCTTCCGTGTGAGAGTTTCTATGCCACCGGTATCCACTGGTCAAGGCCCTTTGAACAGAAGGTCGATCTCGAGATACTTAAGAGGATCAGGGAACTGACAGGAAAGAATATGAAGACCTGGGAACTTACGGATCTTCAGACAAGTAATGAGCCGTACTTCAGGGATACCGATGTCTTTGACATGATGAACCTGTGGAATGATCCGTTTACTGATACTTTCTACCAGTATGATACCGTTAATGTCGAGCCGGAAGATGCAGAGGATGTTAAGATCCTGATGCAGGGCGGTTCGTTTGCGATAGGCTTCAGGGAGGATCTCTGGACACAGTATCCCGGTTACAGTCTTGATTATATTAACTACTGCGAATACTACGTAGACAAGGACAGAAATGTCACAAGGCTCGGAGATGACTGGAATAACCTTCCTCTGGGCGATCTTGTCGAAAACGCGGATATCCTTGTCATCGAGGTAAATGAAGCCGTAATATCGAGATATTCAAACGGCTATGTCGATGCACTTTATGAATATCTGTGCGGAAGCGGGGAGGGCTAGATATGGTATTTTCTTCTCCGGTATTTCTCTTCTGCTTCCTTCCTTTGACGATCCTTCTATACTACTTCGGACGCCCGAAGCTCAGAAATTACGTGTTGCTTTTGGCATCGCTGTTCTTCTATGCATGGGGAGAGCCGACGCTCGTATTCCTGATGATCGCATCGATCGTCATTAACTACGTTTTAGCGCTCCTTATGGACAGATCGGAGAAAAAGGGCGTAAAGACTGTCTTGCTGATCGCTGCCGTTGTTCTTGACCTGGGATTCCTGTTCTTCTATAAGTACTTTAATTTCACCGTCGCAACCTTTTTCAGAGTAACAGGTGTTCTCCTTACGGCAAGGACCATAGCGCTTCCGATCGGAATATCCTTTTACACGTTCCAGATCATGTCTTATGTCATAGATGTCTACAGGGGCAATGTCAGATCCCAGAAGAACCCGTTTTACCTGGGACTTTATATCTCGATGTTCCCGCAGCTCATCGCGGGACCTATCGTCCGTTATATCGATGTCGAGAAGCAGATAGCTTCAAGGACTTTATCTCCGGATAAGTTCTATGAGGGCACATTGAGGTTCATGAAGGGCTTTGCCAAGAAAGTCCTCATCGCGGATCAGCTCTCATCCTTTGTTGACATGAACTTCGAAGGCAATATTGATTCCGCGCTCGTAAAGTGGATCGCCATAATCGCTTATACGCTTCAGATCTATTACGACTTCAGCGGTTATTCCGACATGGCGATAGGTCTCGGAAAGATATTCGGATTCGATTTTGTCGAGAACTTCAATTTCCCCTACGTGTCGCAGTCGATCAAGGAATTCTGGAGGCGCTGGCATATCTCGCTGTCGACCTGGTTCAGGGATTATGTCTATATCCCTCTCGGAGGCTCCAGAAAGGGTACGGTCAGGACATATATCAACCTCATCATCGTATTCGTCCTTACCGGATTCTGGCACGGCGCTTCATGGAACTTCATCTTCTGGGGTTTGTTCTATGCGGTATTCCTTGTCATAGAGCGGCTGGGCTTTTCAAAGATATTGGAGAAACTGCCGCGCGTATTAAGGCATATCTACGCGATCATCATCGTCGTTCTTGGCTGGGTACTGTTCCGCGCCGAGACTATGTCGGGCGCGCTCAATTACTATAAGGGTCTCGTATCGCCTTCGAACAGCGAGATCCTTAATCTCAGGATATATGTTGAACCGATGCTCGTCTTCGTCATCATCGCAGGTATAATCCTTGCGTTCCCTCATGACAGGATCAAAGCGGCTCTTAAGAAGTTCAAGGGATATGAAGTCCTTAAGGCGCTCTCGCTTTTCGTGCTCTTTATCCTGGCCGTCTGTTTCATGACGGGAGCAGGTTTCAGTCCGTTCCTCTATTTCAGATTCTGATACTTTTCGAAAAAAACAAGCACAACTTCAACCTTATTGTTATAATGGAGAAAAAAGCACGGAGGTATTGATTATGTGGGTTAAGCAGATCAACGTCTTTCTTGAGAATCAATCAGGCAGATTAGCTGAAGTTACGGCCAATCTTTCCAAGGCCGATATCGATATAAGAGCACTTTATATTGCCGATACTACGGATTTCGGTATCCTGAGGCTCATAGTCGACAAGCCCGCCGAAGCGCTGATAGTGCTTCAGAAGGCAGGATTTACCGTAAGCCAGACATCCGTGATCGCCATTGCGATCCCCGATAAGCCCGGAACACTCGATAATGCGCTTGCCGTATTATCAGAGAATAATATCTCCATGGAGTACCTTTATGCCTTCGTAGGACGAGCATCCTCAGATGCTGTTGTCGTCATCAGAGTCGATAACGCCGAAGAAGCATTGAACTACTTCCATACTAACGGCATCAAGGTACTGTCACCTGAGGAGGTATACGGTATCTGATGATAAACGGAGTTTATTCGGCATATGGCGTGAGCGACAAAACAGCCCGACTTGCGGAGGAAGCAATGGAGGCTGTTTTGCCTGTGTATAGGGAAATTGACGAGATCAGGGAATATAACCAGCTCAAGGTCCTCGGAGCTTTCAGGGAACTGGGCTTTGCCGAGAGGCATATGGGCCTGACGACAGGCTACGGTTATGATGATATCGGAAGAGAAAAGATCGAAGAGATCTATGCAAAGATCTTCGGAGGAGAGAAGGCATATGTGAGGATGCAGATCAGTTCCGGAACACAGGCCATCTCTGCGATCCTTTACGGTATCCTAAGACCCGGCGACGAACTTCTCGCGGTAACGGGAAGACCTTATGATACCCTCATGGAGACGATAGGCATCGATGATTCTTACGATGCTTCCCTTAAGGCATATGGCATAACCTATGACGAGGTCGATCTTCTTCCTGACGGAAGTCCCGACACGGAAGGGATCTTAAGTAAGCTCAATCAAAAGACCCGTATGGTCTTTATCCAGAAATCCAGGGGCTATTCCACCAGAAGAGCCCTCTTGAGCAGTGATATCAAGACCATCATAGACACCGTAAGGGGTTGGTCGAAGGAATCGCACAGGGATATTATTATCGCTGTCGATAACTGTTACGGCGAATTTGTCGGCAAAGAGGAACCGTGTGAACTCGGTGCCGATATATGCGGCGGATCCCTGATCAAGAATCCGGGCGGCGGGATATGCAGTACCGGAGGATATATCGTCGGAAGGGAAGACCTGGTCGAGAAGGTCGCCTGCAGGATCACTGCTCCGGGACTCGGAAGCCATGTCGGACCGACACTCGGATTCAACAGGATGATCGCGCAGGGTATCTTCAGAGCACCTGCCACTGTGGCAGAATGCCTCAAGGGCGCGGTGTTCGCATCCAAGATGTTTGAACTTACGGGATTTAAGACGAGCCCGTCTTCGACAGAACCAAGGGGCGATATCGTTCAGACGATCGAGTTCAATGATCCCGACAAGCTCATTAAGTTCTGCCAGATGATACAGGCATGTTCGCCCGTCGATTCATTTGCTCTGCCGGAACCTTATGCCATGCCGGGCTACAGCGATGAAGTCGTAATGGCGGCAGGTACCTTCATTCAGGGAGCTACTTCCGAACTGTCATGTGACGGACCTATAAGGGAACCTTATATCGGATATATGCAGGGCGGCCTGGTATATGAGCAGGCCAAGCTCGCCGTTATGCTGTCGATAGATTCATGGGGGTAAATATTTGTGCGTTTGAATGAAGATAGAAAGATAGATAATAACGTGACCGGAGAAGAAAATCCGAAGAAGCCTTCCTACAAGCCGAACCGTAAGGCGCGTGCCGGAAAGAGAGCCCTGAGGAATACCATCTTTGCCGTCCTGGTCGCTGCTTTTTCGCTGGCGGTACTGGTATTCGTTATCTATCATCTCTACGATTATATCGCCGCCAAGCCGAAGTTCGAATTCATTTCCGTCGGAAGGGTCGAGCATACGATCGGAGCGACTGCACTTATCGTGCGGGAAGAGACGGTCATAACTTCCAAGGCCAAGGGAGAACTTGTTACCAAGGCGACCGAGGGAAGCCGTGTAGCAGCTTCGCAGGAACTTGCCATGGTCGTTCCTTCCAATATGTCCTCTATCGTTAATAATCTCAGAAATACCCAGTCCCAGATATCGGAAGTTCAGCAGGAACTCATCATGTCAGGTAAGGCCGAGGGCGCCGAGCATATATATGACGATGTCGATGAGGACATCCTTCCGATCATAGATCTCCTGAGACAGGATTCTATGAACGGTAATCTGTGTAACACGTCATCCTACGAGTCTTCACTCGCGGTGCTCCTTGATAAGAGGGAAAAAGAGCTTGCCAAGATGGACTTCGATGACGAGAGGCTCAATATCTTAAGGAGCGAAGCTTCGGGATACGAGAACCAGCTCGCCAAGAGTGCCGCTATCATAAAATCCCCTGCTCCGGGAGTTGCGGGTATTGTATCCTTCAAGCTCGACGGACTTGAGGATGAATTGTCATTTGATGTCCTTCTCGAAGCCGAACCGTCCAAGATAAAGGAATATATCAATAATTCACAGGGAGCCATTACCTCTGATCTGTCTGTTGAGGAAGATGAGAACGTTGCAAGGATAGCTCAGAACGAAGAGCAGTATCTGGCTGTCATAATGAGCGGCAAGGATGTAAAAGCCGAAGACTTTGCGGTAGATACGACTCATAATATCAATATCGCTTCCGTAGGCGTAACGATCGATAACTGTACGGTAGTAAGATCGACGCCGTGCGATGACGGACTTCTGGTCGTTTTCTCTACGAGCAGGCATGTTGAGAGCCTCATAGGATTCAGGACCGTAAATATCGAGATCGTTATCACTTCGACATCGGGACTAAGAGTTCAGACGACGAGCCTCGTCAAGCCTGATTATGACAGAGGCATTGCTTCGATCTATATTAACAATGACGGCTTTGCCGAGAAGGTTGACGTACTGATCAAGGACTATGACAGAGAGTTCGCGATCATAGCTCCTATTGATGACGGCGGAGTACCGAATGTCAAGACGGTCATAATAACAAATCCTTCGGCCGTGGAACCGGGAGACAAGGTGGAGTAATATGGAACATATAGATGAAGATGAATTAAAAAATATTATAGGGGACAGGATCAGTAAGATCGAATCACGTATCAAAGACGCCTGCCAAAAAGCAGGAAGGTCAAGAGAGGAGATCACGTTGATTGGTGTGTCCAAGGTCTTCCCTGTGGAATATGCCATCGCTGCGCTTAAGGCGGGGCTGACTGATCTCGGAGAAAACAGGGTTCAGGAACTTGTTCCCAAATATGAGACCGTCCTTGAGAAGGGAATAGCCTGTAACTGGCATCTTATAGGATCTCTCCAGAAGAATAAGGTCAAGTACATTATCGGCAAGACGAAGCTCATACATTCCGTTGATTCCGTCGACCTTGCAAGAGAGATCGATAAGAGATCAGGAAACGCCGGCATTATTACGGATGTTCTTATCGAAGCGAATGTATCGGGTGAAGAGAGCAAACACGGCTTTTCGCCTTCTTCGATAAAGGAAGCGCTGGACGAGATGAACAACATGGAAAGTATCCGCGTCAAAGGTCTCATGACGATGGCTCCTATCGAGCAGTATGAGGGCCAGGCGAGGGAAGTTTTCGAGAAGACGAAAAAGCTGTTTGATGACCTGCGCGGGGATTCGAGGGATCCTTCGGTATGGGATACGCTTTCCATGGGAATGAGCCAGGACTTTGAATCGGGTATCCTTGAAGGAAGCACATGTATAAGGATAGGAACTTCCATTTTCGGTGACAGGCGATATATAGACAGCCATTAATGTTACACTGCTGTAACATAAAGTGTAAAAAAGCCTTGTTAAATGGCATTTTTATTACACTTGCCCAAATCTTATGGATTTTTGATTTGCCAATTAGTACAATTCAACCATAGTTAAAAAACGCCCGTGGTGGTGGGTTCTAAAACAGGAGGAATTGTAACATGGCAGGTATTATGGAGAAGTTCAAGAATTTCTTGACAGGTGGCGAATACGAAGAAGATTATCCGGATTATGATGAGGGAATCTACGATGTAGAGGAACAGGCAGATGAAATGGATCAGTCTATCTGGAGCAACATGAACGAAGAGCAGACGATCATTTCCGAACCCGCACCTGCAATTACTACTCCGGTATATCAGCAGCCGGCAACTACTGTAGTAATGCTCAGCCCTTATGATATCAGAACAAGCCAGATCGTATGTGATCACATCCGTGAGGGACACATTGTTATCTGCAATCTTACGGCCAGCTCCAACAACCAGCGTGTAGTTGACTACATCAGCGGCGGAGTTTATGCATTTGACGGTAAGATCGAGCCTACAGCAGTTAAGACAACTTTTGTTTGCACACCTAAGAATGTAAACCTTATCGTTGACGCTAACGAAGCATCCGAGTCTATCTCCGGAACAAAGGTTTCTTCTCTCTGATTTTAAACAATTGAAAAATTTTATCCCGAACATAGCTGTTCGGGATATTTTTTTGCGCAAAATTCGCATATAATATCCGTGATGACATTTTTGAGGTGTACCATGGATACGAAGTTCAGAACTCATATTGCGGACATTATGTCCCTGCTTGCAGATATCACTGCCAAAGAAGCTTCAGTACTTAACGAGATAATAGAATTCACACAGGATTCCGAAGCAATATCAAAGAAGATCAATTCACTTGAAACGGATGCCGATATGATAATCCATTCGGCCGGACTGGAACTAAGGGAATCAGGACTTATCCTTGATGACAAATCTCAAAACTACTATATGCTGATATACGGTTTTGAAGAATGTACCGACGTAATAGAAGATCTCGCGATAGCATATAACTCATATAACGTTACTTCTCTCCGCGAGGACTATATACCGATGCTCGTCGCCATTGAGCAGGCTGCTCATACAGTCGTAACACTGGCTTCGGAACTCAGGAATCCCAATAAGTTCGGTCCTATACAGTTGTCAATTATTGAACTCAATCATTCCAGACATGAAGGCGTCAAGATGTTCTCTGAAGCCATGAGGAACCTCTTTACTTATGAGAAGGACCCGATCGAGATAATAAGATGGAAAGAGATATATTCTCTTACCAGAGATATATTTATAACATATGAGGACCTGGCTGATGCCTGTGAGGAGTTTATACTTAAGTATTCGAGATGATACTTGGTGTAAGAGTAAGGAAGTTTTCGGAAATCGCAAAAGTGCGGTTTCCGAATTTTTTTGCTATGGTAAAATAGCATAGGAATAAATAATAAGGATCTTTGTATGGCACAGGATAGTAACAATCTGGAACAGAAGTTTAAGTATATAATCAATAACCTGCCCGAAGACAAGCGTAATGCTCTTTTCGAGAAGCTGAGGGCTATGGAGCCTTCCGAGAGGAGCAATGCTGTCAGGAAGATAGTAGAGGCTTATGATAGAAATATGGCGGCAAATCCGCCAAGACAGGTTCAAAGGCCTGTCCAAAGACCTGTTCAACAGGCTTCTGCAGTTCGTAGTGACAGAAGATCAGGTGAGAACAGAAGACCTGCTTCCAATATATCGCAAGATGATTACAGGAGCACTCCTGCTCACAAGGAATCAAGAGGAAGGATTCTCGCCGTTATCGGCATATTGATCGTATTTTGTGCTCTTTGCGTAGGGATCAAGGTCTTCCTGGGCGATAAGATCGAGAAATTCATTTCAACAAAGACGGTTAATTCGACTGAGACAGCTATAAGCGCCAGCACTTCAGAAGTGATCCCCGAATCGGTCATTACGACTGATCCGACAGAGCCTGAAGTAACGCCTGTCGAGACTTTGCCTACGCCGACTCCTATACCTCTTGCCGCAGATCACCCTGATCTTGCGGGACTTGTAATAGTCATCGATCCCGGACATCAGGCTGAGAAATCAGCCACCAGTGAGAAGGTTGCCGACTGGCTGTCGAAGGAAAAGCCGGGTTCCACTCCGGGTTCTGTCGGGGCCGTAACGGGTATCAAGGAATATGAGCTGACACTGGATATCAGCCTTAAGCTCAAGGAATACCTGGAAGGATGCGGAGCCACGGTCATCCTTACAAGAGAAGTAAACGATGTTGATATTACCAATCAGGAGCGTGCCCTGATCGCTGTGAACAATAATGCTGATATCTTCATAAGGATCCATGCTGATGCCGCTAATGACGGCAAGAGCTCGGGTGTTCGTGTCTTTGTTCCGGATTCGGGAGCATATAAGGGTTCGAACATAAGTCTCGGGGATATTCTCGGCAATAATGTTGCTGAAGCGATAGGTCTTGAATTCATCGGAACGAAGGCGACAGACCTTTATACGGGTCTTAATTACGCCAATTCCGTACCGTCATTCCAGATCTCACTGGGACTGTTGTCCAACAGTAATGACGAGGCTATTCTGGTCAATGAAGACAATCAGATCAAGATATGCGAGGCAGTATCCGAATTTGCCGCTGAATTCAAACAAAGTGATGTTTGAAATTAGAGTTCCTTATGTTAATATGTAAATAATCTTTAACATAAAAAGGAGCGATCTATGAAAGACTACGAAGATGATGATCTGCGCACATTTATTGATAACCTGAACAAGGTCAATAAGCAGGAGGAAAACGAAGAAGCAGGAACAAAGAAACCCGCTTCCAGAGATAATGATGAGATAGAGAAGTTTTCTTCGGCTCTCGATATCAGCAATGACGTAAGAGATCTTATTTCCAGAGTAGAGAAGCTCGAAGTCCTTAATTATGGTCTTTGGCTCATGCTTGAGAAGAAGGGCTTCACGCATGATGAGTATAATGCCGCATTGGCTGAGGCTAAGGAAAACATCATTAAGAAGGATACGAGCATCAAGGATTCCATCGCATGTCCCAAGTGCGGAAGACTTCTCCAGACGGCAGATGTATTCGGTATCAAGTGTATCTACTGCGGTTATGAGAGTAACGGCAATCCTTATCAGATCAAGAGCAATGACATAAAGCTTCAGGATGTTCCGGAAGAAAAGGAATATAATGTAGAAGACGATCTCCGCTTTGACGAACTTTGATCAGACTTGATAACAGAGATAAAAAAGAATATAATGACCTAACCTTTTTAGGTCATTATTTTTCTTTTCGAAAAAAATGAGGAGCTGTGAAGACATCCTTGATACGGGGGTGCACCGGTTTCGACGGGGTCGTTGATATCGGGGAAGCGGGTGGAGGATTCTCGTTGGCCTCCTTAAAAAACGGGAAAGCAAGTAATTGCAAACAAAACACAGCTCGTAGCTGCTTAATCTAGCTACCGCCTGATCTGTATATCTGCGTACAGATTATAGGCGCCACTTGCAGACCTTACCCGTCAGAGGTTAAACGGGCCAACCTCTGAGGCAAAGCTTTGAGCTTCAGTTGTATCTTATCAAGTTACCGGAATCATTGCCTGTCATTGGGCGAAATGAGAAAGGGAATAAAACCATTCAATGACTGCACCCGGAGATGCCCTGAAGGATATGGTTTCGGACAGGAGTTCGATTCTCCTCACCTCCACCAAAAACAAATTAATACCGCTTGATCTGCAAGGGTCGGGCGGTATTTTTGTTGTGATATAATCCTGATGTTAGTAAGAGTGATTAAATATTTTCAAGTACAGGGATTAAAGCTTATGGGAAAGCAGATAAACTATTACATGGAATACGATAGTTTTATTCTATTAGCGAAAAAGGCAATTGAATTGGGCTGTGAAATATTCCCTTTTAGTGATGAGCATTTAAAGCGAGGTTATTCTCCTGATATCATTTCGGAAGATAACCGCTCTTATTGTTTTCATATTCCTGAAGCCGGTGACATTGAAACAGAGCAGCATAGGGGTGAAGAGTGCGTAGTTCGTGGATATAATACGAGTGGAAGCACAATTATAGAAGCAGAGTTTTCCTTCATAAACAGCAAAGAGAAGTTTATAACGAGATCCCGAATATACTGTATAACCGATTATTACGATGCTGATGGCAATCTGATCAAAAGACCTGATTGTGTTACAAAGGTATATGATTCACTGGCAAGATACGTAAAGAAGTTGGCTCCGTATACTGAAGTAGAGTATCGTCCTGCCAATCCACTTTATGACAAAGTAAAGCGGAAAATGTATATTACTCCCCAATGCTTAACTTTGGTTCGTGAACAGGACTACGGACTACATTGATTGAATGTAAAATCTTGAATATAACCAACCAAGACAGGAGTTCAATTCTCCTCAGAATGGTGTTTTTCAGCTTTTTCGCACGGTACTGACAAAAACAATGATGTTACCCCCCTTTATTGGACCGTAAGGTAAAATAAATGGGGGTACTCTTATGGCATAAGCTCCTTACAAGTATACTGCGTGATCTGAAAATGTCGGGCGGTATTTTTCGTTGGTCCACGAATAATAAAGGATCTATCATAAATTATTTAAGATTTTTCTTGAAAAAGATTTTTAATTAAATTAGCCTTGTCATAGGACGTCCGAACCTTTCATAAGAGGAGACTTTTGACTATGAATAAGGAACAACTGCACATGCACATTTCTGAGAGCACCGGGAACGAGAGCAATATATGCCAGATATATGCTATCAAGGACAATGAGGTGGTGCTTAATGATTGTTGGCATGGATTTAAGACTTCGGATGCGATGAATGTTAATTCTGTGACTAAAGGTGTTATGGCATTATTGGCAGGGATTGCATTGGACAAGGGATTTATCAAAAACCTGGATCAAAAGGTGATGGATTTTTTCCCTGATTACAATGTAAAACGTGGAGAGAAGACTATCTATGACGTTACAATCAGGCATATGCTCACGATGACAGCCCCGTATAAAGGCAAGTCAGAGCCATGGAAGAAAGTATGTACTTCTGAGGACTTTACGCTTGCGATACTTGATTATCTTGGCGGGCGGAACGGAATCACCGGAGAATTCAGGTATGCAACACTTGGCATTCAGATCCTTGCCGGGATAATCGAGAGAGCAACGGGCGAGAAATGTATTGATTTCGCTAACAAGAATCTGTTTGAACCACTGGAACTGCCCAGGCGTATCCCCCACGGAGACAGTTCTAAAGAGGATCAATTCGATTTCTTTATGAACAAGAATCCCCGGAAATACGAGTGGTACTCTGACCCTAAAGGCTGCGTTACCGCAGGTTGGGGATTATGTATGTCGGCAAAAGATATGGCTATTATCGGTGAACTTGTTTTAGATGGTGGACTTCATGGTGGTAAGCGGATCATCTCCGAAGAAAACTTAATAGACATGCTGACACCTCACATCAAGCTTGGTGAGCGATTTGGCTTCATGAACTATGGCTACTTATGGTACAAACCCTACGATGACAAAGAAGTATATGCGGCGATCGGTGACAGCGGAAATATCATCTATGTTAACAAAGAGGAAAATGTATCTGTGGGAGTGACAGGAACATTTAAACCGAGGATCTTTGATAGAGTGGTTTTTATCGAGCAAAAGGTATTGCCAGCCATTGATGAAGGACGATAGATAAATAATCCTGTTAGTGAAATAAACTAATGTAAATTTAAACTTCGGCTAAATACCGAATTTTTTTCGAAAATGTGTTGACAAAAAATAGGTAACATATTACCATATTCCATATAGGTAATATATTACATAACGTAAAGAGGAGCGCACATGAATTACGATGAAGTGATGAATAGCGAAAAAGTGACGTTTGGAGATATGCCTCCACAGGCGTTTTTGCTTGGATTGCTCAGTGCATTTGATAACAGGTATCAGGCTGCGGCTGATGCATATTTCAAGGTGATTACCTGGAAGCAGTTCTTTGCCATAATCTGTATCAACCTATGCAAGGAACCTCCGACACTGAATGAGCTTTCAGATGTAATGGGAAGTTCTCATCAGAACGTGAAGCAGATTTTACTTAAGCTTGAGAAGAAGGGTTTTGTCTCAGCTGTTACTGATGAAAAAGACAAGCGAAAGCAGAGAATCTTTGTTACAGATAAATGCATGTCTTTTTTGGAGCAGAATGACAATAACGGTCAGCAGAGCCAGTACGTCATCGGAAGAATATTTGATGGAATCGATGATAAGAGCCTTCAGACTACAATACAAACTATCATGAAAATGGAAAGGAATTTGAGCGAACTATGAAATCATTGATTATATACACATCAAAGACAGGATTTACCCGGAGATACGCAGAGTGGCTTGCAGAGAAGATGAGTGGCGATCTGCTTAATCTCAAAGATGCTCAGAAAAAGAGCATGGATTTCTTTGAGGACTATGACGCAATCTGCTATGGAGGGTGGGCCATGGCAGGTAGTCTTGTTAAGTCGAAGTGGTTTATTGAAAAGGCTGTTAACTGGAAGAATAAGCGTCTTGCCATGTTTTGTGTAGGTGGCAGTCCTAATGATAACCCGGATGTAGATACCTTTCTTCAAAATATCCTTACAGAAGATCAGAAGAAGTACATCAAAGTGTTCTATTGTCAGGGAGGCTTTAGCTATGAAAAGATGAAAGCACCATCAAGGTTGGCAATGAAGATGTTTATATCAGCTCTCAAGAATAAAAAAGACGCTACTGAGAAAGAAAAGGCAATGGCCGAGAAGATGGCTTCATCCTACGACATTTCTGATGTTAAATACATAGAACCTATCGCAATGTATCTTGGAGGGAAGGACGGTGAAAAAGCTGTTTAAAACCCTGGTTGATATTGAAAGAAATTAAGTGATTGATAAGTAAATCCACAATATAATCGATACCGTTTGACCTTATAAGGTCGGGCGGTATTTATGTAATGGTATAATTGGATTGTCAGTAAGAAATATCAACAGTAAGCGAGTCTAAGAGGGCATAATCTATATAGAGCAATATAAGTACAATACATGCAAAAGGATTAAGGAATATGGATAACAAGACTATTGAAGAGAAAGAAAAAGAATACGCGCGGCTGATGCGTGATATCAGGCTTGAATTCATCCGTGATAAGGAAAAAACAGATGAAGAGGTTTGGGATAAGATATGTGAGACGCCTGAGATCATAAAGCTCAGGGACAGGAGTTGCGGTGCCAATCTTTTTATTGCGGCGGTTTGCTGGAACCGTATGGAGCTTGCGAAAAAACTCGCGGAGAACGGTGCCGATATCTTTTATGAGACGAACATGGATCTCGTTCAGGGTAATGCGCTGAATGGTGCTGAGACACCGGAAATGGCGGAGTGGCTGTTTTCGCTGGGCCTGAAACCGGAGAAGAATTATGTCAGACTGCAAAGCGAACGCACGACTCCTTACGACAATCCGCTGCTCAAGGCAGTTGATAACAGCAAACCCGACATGATCCGTTACTGGCTGGTCAAAGAAAAAGAGATGTATGCCGGGGAGCAGGATTATCTGGATCAACTTTTCCGGGAAATGGTTCAGTGGGCGACTATATTCAACGATCCTGATGTCTGGTCGATGTTTCTGTCGGACGATGAAGTGTACCCTATTGTAAAGAATATTTTCATCACTGAGCAGGATCCGGAAGAGATAAAGGGATACCGCCGTGTATTGAAGAAGGTTGAAGCAGAAGAACTGCAGGAAAGAAAGGTTGAATTGACCAAGGCTTTGAGCAGGACGAAGAAAAAAGAGGTTCCTGTCGACAAGATCAAGCTCGTTAAGCAGATCTGTAAAGGAATCCAATCTGCTCTGAAAGAGATACAGGAGACGTACAAAGATGAGGAGGTTTATATTCTTTCCTTGGAAGTTGACCAGTGGAATAAATCGATATTCGTCTATGTAAATACTGAGGAGAATCATGTGGAAAACCTGAAAAACGCATGTGATGATCCCTGGTACTACCGTTTTTGCGAGAATGAATGGTATGTGCTGGAAGACTCTTCAGAGCTCTTTAGCGCTGCAACCAAGTATCTTAAGAACATTGAAGATCAGATCGGTATCGAAGAGATATATGAGTGTATCGTAACTGCACTGGACCAGCAGCGCAGATACGGATTCATAAGTAAAGCTCTCGGTCATCCTGTTTTTCTGACGGTTAACGGATCGGAAGTTTTTGATGAAGAGGGCATGATCGAGATCGTGAAAAGATTGAACGGCGAAGAAAACTGCAAAGATTATATCGAGAATATTGAGGCATTTTATTAGAGTGGAGAATCATCTGCAGCATAAATGAAGAGACTGCATCCGCTCCGGTAGACTCAACATTCCATCTCACAAGTTTCAGGGACTACGCCTGACGGCTGCTTTTTGGAAAAATAGTCAACAAAGACACCTGAATGGGTAGACAGGTTAATGGCGAATTATTTCTGATCGTTAATGAGCAATAAAATCGGAAGGAAACGAGCCTTAGTGTCAGTAAGATAGATCAACAGATAATCGAACTGACAGGATGGGTAACGGGAGGATAGATACATGGCAGACAGGAAATACTTATATACAGAAAGGGCGCACTATATGTGTCCTAATATGCACTTCGGTATTATGGCAGATATCGGGGCGGAATTTGATACTAACGGTATCATCAGGAGCATAGGTATTCTTAAATCAGCTCATCCGCTTATAAGAAGTCTGATTTCTGAAGAACAGGGAAGTTCCAGGATATATTATGAGGAGCATCCCGAACTGGAAATTCCGGTAATGATAAAAGAGGAAGACGATGACTGGCAGACGGATTATAAGGCTGTGTCCTCAGTAGGATGGAATGTTCAAAAAGAAGCGCTCCTCAAGGTCTTTGCATATCCCTCCGGGAGCAGAATGAGAGTGCTTTTTATATCTCATCATCTTCTCTGTGACGGGCGAGGACTTCTTCAGCTGGTACAGGAGTTCGCGGATTATTATACAAACGGTGTCAAGCCGCATTCAGTTGACGAGAAGCTTATGGAAAACCTTGATGATCTTCCAAGCGGCAGTGACCTTGCATTTATCAGCAAGGTATTGATCAAGGATGCCAATAAGAAATGGCGCAAGGAAGGGCATAAGGTAAGCTATGACAAGTATCTTAAGTTTGAGCGTGATCATAACGCGAAACAGGATATAAAGCGTGAGATAAAAAAAGTTGACGGAGAAGAACTCGATAATCTTATTGGTTTATGTAAGGAAAACGCCGTATCGCTCAATGACTATCTTATCGCCAAGATGATGATCGAAGATGATACTGATAAGGTAGTTATCGCTTCCGACATAAGGAATAAGATCAGAAACTATAAGCAAGGTGCACTTGGAAACTATGCTACTGCATTTGGAGTTGTGGTCAGGAAGAGAGGTACTGAGGTCATGGAACTCGCCAGGGTTGTGAGTTCCGAGGTCAGAAGCATAGTAAGTAAGCCAGATAAGGAGATGCTGGTTCTCTCATGCTATTTTAATATGGATCCTGAACTTCTCGATGCCATTCCGATATCGACACTTGGAGACTTTGAGAGCAGAGCCGGCAAATTTGTCGGCAGTAAGATGTTCGGCTTCGAGAAGCGTGATGGTCACTGTATCACGAATCTTGGCAAGGCAGAGAGCAGTGTCATAAGAGAAGGTGTCTTTATTCCTCCGGCTTCTCCCGCAAACAAAAAAGCGTGGGGAGTTCTGACGATTAATAATAAGATGAGGATATGTTCGATAGAAGTGAGAGATCAAGATCAGACAACGTGAAGCAGAGTTGAAGAATAATACGTTGGAAAGGAAATGAATCGTGGATAGTTTTGTTGACGAGAGAGATTACAGATTGATTGACAATGACAAATATACATTTTTCGTTCTTGGAAAGATCATGGGTGGAGAATGCAGATTTCTTCAGACAGATCATGAGAGGATGATCATATGTCATTCTGAAAGACCTTATCCTGTATGGATATGGACACCTGATGATTTAACCGTAAATGAGAAGGAAAGTATCTATAAGATCATCAATGATGAATTCTCACGAGGTAAGGGATTTACCTTTAATCTTAAATATGATCTGGCGGAATATATCATTGACAGGGCAAAGGCTGACGGAATTGATTTTTCGATAAATATGAATATGTTTGCTTATGATTGCCCGGAACCTGTAAAGCCGGTTTACGAAGTCGATGGAAGGATTCATAAATGTACTATGGAGGACATTGATGAAATCGTTGAGATCTATAATAATTTTTCAGTAGAGACAGGCATCGAGAAACTGAGTGCCGAGGAATATAGAGAAAAAGCGGAATACCTAGTTAAGAACAATAACAAACTCTTTTTCTGGGAAGATGAAAGCAGAAGGCATGTTGCGAGCTGTACCTATAGGCCAAACGGCAAACTGGCTTCACTCGGACTTGTATATACCCGCATGGAGAATCGAAGAAAGCATTATGCTGAAAACCTTGTATATCTGGTGTCTAAGATGGCACATGATGAGGGCTATTTGCCGATGCTTTATACAAATGCTGATTATGTGGCATCAAATGCGTGTTATAAGAAAGTGGGATATGTACTTCGTGGTAAGCTTTGTACAATAGCAACATGAAGTTCGGGAACGGAGAATGATATATGAGAGGAAACTATAAAGACGATTCGTATTTTACGGAGAAACTTCAGAAAAACGGTGCTGACATAGAGCACTATGAAGCGCTTGTAGAGAAGGTTGTTACCGATAGAGGAGAAAGTGATCGCGGCGCGCAAATGGGATTTGCCGTTCTGTTTGCGTCTTACCGGAACAGGATCAATCTACTGTATAGTGCAGGAAACAAAGACAGCGAGATAAGGCCGTGCTTTGAGAGCTTGCTCAAGTATTATGTGAAGACATGGGAGCCGAGGTACAGTTATTTTGATCTGATCAGTGTGCTGTCACTGGCGGTGCTGTTGGATGTTAAAGCGGACAACAGGCTGATCAACGAATTAATATGTAAAATACGAGATGCCGATTATCGGGACTATCTCGTGGATCTGTTGGTTGGCGCATTGGATGCGTCTTATGAACCCCGTTACCCTGAGTTCCGTTGGAAGAAGACATATCAGCCATTAAAGGAGGTAGTGGAAAATTCTACTGCCGAAGCGGTAGATCTTTTGAAGCATTATCTGGATGATCAATGGTATGGAATCCACAAAGAATGCGCGTGGTACGGAAGTCACAATACGGAACTTTATTATGGATACTGGAGCTTTGAAGCGGGCGCGGTTGCAAGGATTCTCGGGCTTGATGACACAACACTTCGTGATCAGAAGTATTATCCTTACGATTTGGTAAATATATCGTGTTAGTGAGATCTACGATCAGTTCAAGTAACTAAGAGGTATATATGGAATGGCTGAATGATAATGAAATTGACAAGCGGGAATTCAAAGTATTAAGATTGTATGCGCCGGAAGATGAGTTGGTCCTCCTGGATTTTTGTCCGCTTAGAGAATCTGATGAGCCGGATTGGAATCCGATGCCTGAGGATTGGAGCTGTTATCCTGAGAAACTGAGGATATACAAACAGGATTACACACAGCTTTTGCTTAAGTATTTTGCGGTGATATACCCTACCAAAGATGCTTTTGACGGAACTCCGGAACCTGAGTTCGATGTGTGCTCCTATAATTGGATAGGGAAGGATGACTGGAACCGCATTATAATTGAGATCGAAGAGCACCTATCCGAGCATGAGTCTAAGGAAAGAGATTTTCTTCAGGCTTTTATCGAATGGGTAAAAGAAGCTCTTAAGCACACAAGTATAATAACGGTCTGGGGAAACCAATAAAGGATGGAGAGATAGATGGTAATCGGTGATCCGTGCAAGTTTGGCTTTATTATCGAACGCATCAGGGAATGGGAAGCGTCCGGTACTTATCAGAGCGGGATAGTGTTCCTGTTCCTTGATAATACTATTTATCCCGATACCGTCCGTA
>Ga0310786_10001652_pt1 | contig 35851 bp, 54 predicted proteins | sample AusTroGonzalo_MG_FD_203881 | JGI IMG/M metagenome (GOLD analysis project Ga0310786, IMG submission 203881) | Bovine rumen microbial communities from tropical cattle in Woodstock, Queensland, Australia - Gonzalo_03 (v2) (version 2) | ecosystem: Host-associated > Mammals > Digestive system >... | reverse complement strand
TTAAAGAATCGATGGCAACTTCAATATAGTCTGTTATGATATCGTCAACTCTTGCTTTTTTCTGTTCACCTGATAATTCTTTGTACTCTTCAAATTTTTCTATATACTGTCTTGTGTTGGCCGCTACATCCTGAATAAATGTTTTAAAATCCATAAATTAACCTCCTAATGTATAATCAATTTCAATTTCTTCAACCGCTTCAACGGTTTGGGCTTCGCTTATTTCTGATTTTATTTCGGCATTTTTTGTCCAACAAAACGATTGTAATTGTGTAATTAAACCTCCGATATTTAATAAATCTTCTTTGGTGCAAGTAAGACTGTCGTTATTCATCCCGAACCATACAACAGTGCCAGTATCTCCCATTTGTAAAACAGCACCCAATAAATTAGCTTTCTGGTCAGTATCAGAATCAAATAACACATCTTTATAAGTTACACCCTGGTTTAAGGCTTCATCTCTTAAAGTATCATTTTCTTGTATTTTTTCTTCTTTTACGCTTTCAAGGTGAATTGAATCCCAATCGGGGTTTAATATAAGTTCATTATTTTGAACAATGTATTTATTTTCTTCATAATCAACAGGTAACGGTAAAACATTATCATAAAATCTTGTTAAAGACTCTTCTTTATCGGCCATTAAAAGATTATTTTCTTGAATTGTATAATATGCCATTAAAACCTCCTATGCAATATATTTTGCGTTTAAATCTATTTGGGTTAAGCTTTGACCTTGTGCGCTTGAAAAACCGCCCGAAAGAAAATGTAAGCGCCAATATTTGTAATAATATTGACTATTAACATCTATTGTCCATACACCCCCCTGGGTGTTGTTAGAATTTGTCCAACCCGATACTACGGTTGTAAGATTGTTGAGGTCATCCCCTGCTTGAACATCCCCGCTTGTAAATGTTCTTGCCCAATAATTTGTAATAGATATGCCTATTACCCTAAGGGCAAAAGGATTATACATTGTAATATCAACAGGATATTGTGTTGTGCCTCCGGCCCATCTTGTGCTTGAATTGTTGTCAAATGCACGCCAAGCGGCGGTCGTTGATTGGGCGGTACGGCTTGCAGAAACCGCAAAGCTATCTCCGCCCATAGTCCCATTTGCGGTCAAAGTCGGTTGGATGAACTGAGCTTCTATTATGCCTGATTTTTTATACAATAATTCTTTTGAATATATGAGCATTATGTAGCTGCTCCTTTTTCAATAGAACCGCATACCCAGTATTGATTTAATTTATCGTATTCAAATATTAGATTATACATTCCGGCTGCCGATAAATCAGGAGCGGTCTTATCAAAATAATATGTTGTTCCGACATCAATAGAATAAACCGTTGATAAATTAACCTGAACTAATATCTGATGGAATACCGTATTGTCTGTTACTGTTGGGAGTGTGAATGTTACCGCAGCAGACGGGGTTATTGTATTAATTGAATTGTCCGTTAGTGCAACAGTTCCCGAAGTTGAAAGAACATTTATTGTTTTTTCTTTTAATTCATAGGGAGTTAAAGCGGACGAGGTTATATATCCATCGGGATTCGTAGCGTTATATGGTGTATAACCTAAAGCGCTTGTAACATCTTCCGTTGTTATTCCCTTGGCATATCCTTGATTTATAACAACATAATCAAATGTATCTGTTGAATTATATTTTGGTAGTCTTACGGATTCTTGAACGGGGTCATATACGTATTTATCGCATTCACTATTTGTAGTAACTTCGGCTTGCCACAGAATCTCATCTGTAAAGCATTCTTGCATAGCACCTGACCACCATCTCGAACCGCCAAGATTGATATAGCAACCTTTTAAATCAATCGCACCTTTGAACGGGCTATTATGACCGTTGTTTATACCGATATTACCCGTATGAGTTCCAACCGCACTTGTGCTTTGAGTTGTTATAACAGTTGAGCCATTTAATTTAGTTATATATTCCGTTCCCGTAAATTCTAAATCAAGCTCGTATTCTGTGTTTGCCGTTGCGGTTGTTATAGCTCCGCCGTTCAATATGTCCCATGAAGAACCCGTTCCGAGTGATAAGGTCATATTACCTGAATTTAATTGAACATTAATGTTATTGTACTGGTTGAATATAAATGAGTTTGTTGTTATGTCTGACCCTGTTTTAAATTTAAGATGCAGTTGCCATTTTGCACTTTGAGGATTAAAGTTAACGGGTAAAGTTGCGTAAGATGATGCCGTAAGGTCGTTTAATACGCCGCCCTCGATTGTCGGAGTGCCGACAACTGTAACATTGGCATTAACGTCATAAGTGCTATATGTGCCATTCCACCAGTTAACGCTGTTTATTTTTATATAACTTCCCGTTAAATCAATAGAGCCTGTCCAATACCAACCTAAAGATGCGTTTGAGTGTTTGCCTATATAGCTTGTACCTGTTGAATATATAGAGCTTGAACTTGTTACGCTGATATCTTGTGTATAGTTTGTACCGTCTGTACTATATGATAAAGTATAGGCTGACCCTGTGAATGCTACTTTGACATAATAATCTGTATTTGCTTGTATATTAAATGTTCCTGTTGCATTAGAACCGTTTGCAATATCCCAACTTGAACCCGTTGAAGATAGATACAATCTAAAATGAGAAGAAACAGTTAACAATGACATGCTTTGGGTACTTGTGCAATATATTATTTGTTCGGGTGTTAAGTCGTTTCCTGTCTTAACCTTAAATACCATTTCCCAAGTATCGGTCGATGGCGCAAAGGTGTCTTTTAAAGTGGCGTAATCGCTTGCGCTAAAACCTGATAAAATACAGTTATCATTTGTAAGGCCGCCTGCAATATTAACATTTGGTTTTGAAATGGTATTTTCAAGGGCTGAATTATAAAAATCATCCATATAATCAACAAACCAAGAATATGAACCCTTTAATAATAAAGAGCCATCTAAAGGATAAAGTCCGGCGGTTGTTAAGGGTGTTGTTGAATTTATAATAGCTCCGGTATCAAAACCGCCCTCTGCCGAATCAAAATCAATAGTGCTGTTGCTTGATTGATTTAATGTGATTGTGCCTTTTGTAATGCCCCCTTGTGTAAATGTTATTGTTGAATTGTTTACGGTTGGAATGTCTGTACTTCTTGCAATATTACTGCTTAATCTTGCATCTGGAATCAAGCCCGTTGTACCATCTAATAATTGATAGTTTTGGGTAGAACTGAAACCAAAGTTTAAAGTGTTAGCCGTTGAATTTGTTCCCTGTCCGATTTGAATAGCGTAGTTAGCTGAAGCCTTTGAACTTCTACCCAAAGCAATCGCAGTTGAGCCGCCGGCATTTGCATTTGTACCGATTGCGGTTGAGTGATTTCCGGCTACGACACTACTTACCCCGATATTAATAGAGTTTTGTTTATCGGTTGCCGTACCTAAAATTGTAATAGCATTTGAACCTGTTGCGGTATTTGCTATATATCCATCTGGATTTGTGGCGTTATAAGGGGTATAGCCTAAAGCCGCTATAACGTCGGTTGATGAAGTTAAGGGCAAACTCCAAGCAGTATATGCGCTTGTTGAGGTTAACCATCTTCTATAATAAAAGTTTGCTTTATCGCTTGACGGGAATCCTGCAATTATAACCTGCGGTTTATATTGTCCGTTGAATTGAATTAAAACCCCGTAATATTTTGATGAATCGGGAAAGTCTGCGTTGGTTGCGCCGTTTAAAGTATAAACCCCCGTTGTAAGGGAATTTAAATCACTTGTGCTTGTTAAATTGCTAACCAAATGCAACATACCGACATTTTCTAAAGCAACACCGCTTTGAGCGTTGGTTGATACACCGCTATAAGTTTGGTCAACAGTCGGAGTATTTGATAAATCGGCATAGCTTCCGCTCGTTGCAACATTAGCCAACCCTGAAATATAGCTTGCGCTTAATTTATTTGTAGCTGTAATTTCTTCTTGTAAGCCTGTTATATTTGCTACGCCGCTTCCATCTACAATAGAAGTGCCGTTAATTTGTACGTCGGATACATCACCGCCACCGCCGCCTCCGCCTTGACCTTTAAGGTTGTGAAAAGCAAAGTCAAAAGTTCTTGCTAAAGAAGTTCCGCCCATGGTTACGTCAACATAAGGGACGCCTGTATTATTGTCAACACTTGCTGTTACGCCCGTGATTTCTGCGCTTTGTCCGTCTTGACCGTCCTGTCCGTCTGTTCCGTCTTGACCTGCTGCGCCTGTTTCGCCTTTTAAATTAGTGAAAGCAAAATCAAAAGTTCTTGCCTGTGAAGTCCCTCCGGTTGTAACAGTTACGGCTGGTGTTCCTGTGGTATTTGTTACGCTTGCCGTAGCTCCTGTTATTTCTGCGTTAGTGCCATCTTGACCGTCCTGCCCGTCTTGACCGTTTAGAATATCTGCGCTTGTTGTTCCGCTCGCATTCGTTACGGTTATTGTTGCCCCTGTTTCGGTTTGTGTAACTTCTGCTGTCGGGCTTATGCCGTCCTCGCCATCCTGTCCATTAGTTACGGTATAAGTTTTTGTTCCACCATTTGTATAATAAATAGTGTATGTATCAACCAGCCCAACCGTTGATGTTTTTTCAATTCTTTGTATACCGTTTCCGGTGGGGCCATATATTGGTGTAGTTGCAATACTTTCTAATATAATTGGGTCAGCTTGAACTTCAATCTCAACGCTTCTTGGTGAATCATCATCAAGCGATATATTTATAGAATCGGTCATTATTCGCCCTCAACAACTTTATAATCAACTGTAAACTGTGGAAACTCATCTTTAACAATTTCGCCATCAATAATACGCGCCCTTGGTAGTATTGTATCTTCTGAACCATCAGGCCCGCATATTTTAACACCATAAACCCACTCACCAACAGGCAAAGAATTACTTACTGTTTCATTTATGGCAAATAAAGCAACGCCCGTACTTTGTACGAAATCTGTTGCTTCAATTTCTTGAACAACAACATTTGTATCGGGGTTATATAATGCAATAAAAACAGAATAATCTTTGTCTTGTGGTATTTTAGAAAATGTAATATTGCCGGTGTCTCCTTGGCGCATATATATATTTTTTCCTGCCGCATAAATAGCCATATTAATTAACCCCCTTAACAGGGTAAAATCTACCCTGATAAATAGAACCCGTCCAACTTAAAGAATCATTTTTAGATAACGGAACAAGGATAGAATATGCTGAATATGTTTGCGCTGACCGCCCCGCATAGTTTCCATTAACCGTAACATTACCCAAATTTCTATCAGCTATAAAATATCCGTTAGTTGGTGCCACAAAGGGTTTTCCTGAAATTGTTATACCGCTTTCATAATCCGGCATAATATCAGAAATTATATTACTTGTGTTTTTATCGCCCGAACTTTCAATTCCATAATAGTATATTTCTTCAATATTATTGCTGCTATCGGTTACATACGATCCGATTTGTCTATAATAAATATATCCGGATGGTAGAGTTGGATTTGATGAATCTGTTGAAATTAATATATCTGTTGATATGTTATTGCTGATTATATATACATAATAGGTAAGGCTCGCCCCCTGTGATAAGTTTTGTTTGGTTGTGGCTGTCCCCAAAATAAGTATTTTAGTTCTTGTATTATCGTAACAGCTTCCGGCTGATATCGTGATTGATTTATCGTCTACTTTTGTTATTATTAATCCATCTATATAGCCCGAATATGGGAAATTTCCGCCTACGTTAACCCAACTTGCGGATGTTCCGTTGGTTGTTAAAAATTTCCCTGCGTTTGATGTTTGATCGGGCATAAATGAGTCAACATAATTTTTTGATTCCAAAACGCTTGCATCAACAAAATCCATTAGCTCTGAAAAATTATAATTGTAATCGCTTGCTTTGGATTTTTGCCCTGCAACAGCTTGTTTTAGTGTTGGTCTTTCTGCCATTATTAGCTCCTAATTTTTATATTTTTATTATATTTGTTTGCAAATCGGACTCTTTGTTCAAGAATTACTGCCACGGGGCAATTAATGTTGCAGGAACAACACGCCTTGAAACATCACCAACAACCCCTCCAATGTTTTGTAAAAGCGCAGGAAGATTTGATTGGTTGTATTTTCTTACACCCAGTAAAGCAGGTTTAATTAAATTCTTTGCAAAAGTAGTTGCGCCAAGGAAATTTCTGCCTGTTTCTATATTTTTCAATAAATCCATTGCTGCATTAATATCATCAATTTTATTCAAAAATGGTTCATATCCATTTTTAACAAGTGTTTTTTCAAGGTCTTGTATGTTTCTATTTGTATTGCCCTTTGTAACTGTTGAATTGTAATTTTTAAGAGCAGAAGATGCAGAATCAATATTATTAGAATTGTTTAATATCCTCCTTATGCCCTCATTTTTTTGAAAGTCCATTAAATCTGAATAAACCTTGTTTGCTTCTTTTAGTTCCGGAGACAGACTCGCAATTTTTTCAGCATTTACTCCATAAATTTGCTCTAAAACATCGTTTTTTAATGCCGCCCCCGGCTTATCCCAATCAACCATATTGGAAATATTTTTGTTGATGTCGTATAGTTCTTTCGGGGTTATTTGATTTTCTGCTTTTGCAATATCGGGCATATTGCCACCAAGCAACTCTTCAATTTTTGCAAGTTCTTTTGTTGTAGCGTTTCTTGCAGGATTTAACGCAGGATTTTTGCTCAATGAATAGTTATTATAAATTTTGTCATAGTCTTGTAAAACATCAGCCGCTTTGAATGTTTGATTTTCGGGCAAATCAGCTAATAATCTTCCGACCTGATTACCCTTATCAGCTAATAGTTGGTTATAATCAGCCCTTATTCCCTCTGTTGCATCCATTAAAAGATTTTGTGCAGAATTTTCAGTTAAATCAAGCGCTTTTGATGTTGGTTTAATCACCTGCTTTATGGTTTCAGGTTTTAAACTTGTTATAGCTTCCAACCCCCTTTTAGATACATAGTTTATTGGTTTGCTTAAAAGTTTGCCAACATAAGGAACGCCACTTACTGCACCAGCTAATGCAGTTCCGCCTAAAGCACCTTTTCCAACATCACCGATACCATTTTTTAAACCCTCTAATGCCCCCGGTATCGCTCCGAGTTTTGCGGAATTTAACAACCCCGTGCCAATTTTTGTAGCAAGTGAAGCATTTTTGGCAGCCGCAACGGGTTCAAGACCCGGAATCGCGCTTAATCCAGTATATCCCAATACATCAAGCGCAAAGTCTTGTACCGGTGTTGGATTATTTTTCCTATATTCCTTAACTTTATCCATGTTTTTATTAAATGCTTCTTTTATGGATATATTATCTCTTTTTGCAATTTTCGGTGCTGCAATAGCTGAAGCAACAATATTTTGTGAGCCTTTATAAAGTCCCGACGGGGTAACATCTACGCTAATACCGCCTGATATTGGAGCTTGTTCTTGTGTGGAATCTTCAATAGGCGTGCTTTTAAATTCAGCAATTTTATTATTCATTCTTGCTTGAATATCATCATCGCTTAAACCTTGTTCTCTATAATGGTTTATTGTTGCACCGACTTGTTCTTTAGTAAAGCCATTTTGTTCAAATAACCTTGCATCATCTTCTGAAATATTTATCATTAGAACGCCCACCCCTCTGTATTACCTGTCGGTTGTTGTACTTGTGCTTGAACATTTATTGAATTTCCGTACTGCAACATTCTGTCTTGTAACAAATCATATATTGCGTTCATTTTACCTTGTTTTTGTGCCCTTGTATCACTCAATGTCGGCATTGATTCTTTTATTCTTGCAATATCTTGGTCTGATAAGACACCTTTTTCACCACCTAAATCTCTTGCTATTTTATTTAACAACAAACTTGCTTGTGAGTTAAAATTAGCCTCATCGGGTGTTAATGTGTTTAATTTGCTACTTATACCACCTGCAACTCTATATCTGTATGGATTATCTACCTTGTCAAAAGAACTCGAAAATCTATCAAGTTGATTTTTTATAGCGTTTAAACTGTTTACATTTTCTTGAATTTTTTTATCACCTTGGTTTTTGTTTAACATATTTTGTATTTGCATTTTCTTATATGCAATATCATACGGCGCTAATTCCCGTCTTAATCCCAAATTATCTAATGCAACTTGCGGTGAAACTTGAAGCGCATATTGTTTATAGGGTAGCAATTGTTCATTCAAGTCTGTATTTCTTGTTTGGTTACTGTCTTTAAAGTTAATATCTCCAAAATCACCAAAGTCGGTATTTTGTATAATATTTGCCATTGCCATATTCGCCGTATTGTTATCTATTTGTCCTGATGCATGTGCTTGTCTAATCAAGTTCATTTGTTTTATCGCTTGGTCTTGTGTTAGTTTTCGATTTTTATAGTAATTACTAGCCAAATTCTTATAAATATCGCCTGTTAAATTGCCCCTAATTTGACTTAAATCTTCGTCTGTAAATCCTGCTTGCTTTAACTGGTTTCTGTAAATTTTATCTTCTGTTTGCGCATTTTGTCTGCCCACAAATGCAGTTAATCCCTCTTGCAAAGAATTATCATATCCTAATGCAGAGTTTAACCCTGCCGCTAGCAACCCTCTGCCTAATGGCGAATCAATAAATCGTCCTACGCTTCCAAAACCCTCACCAATTTTAGTAGCCCAGTTTTTATTTTGCGGTACAAGGTTATCAACCTTAAAACCGTTATTATAGTTTTCCGAATAACCCCTTGAAAAATCATCAAAAAAGCCGCCCTGTCTTGGACTTGTCATAAGACCGCCCTGCATAGGATAACTGTTAAATTGTCCCGTTTTTGCAAGTTCTATTTCTTCATTGTTTTTGGGAATGTTAATTTTTAATTCTTTTTGAGCATCTGCAATTTCCGGAACTCCAAAATTTAAACCCTGTGCAATTCCCTCTTTGTATTGATCTAAACTCAACCCTGTTTCTTTTGGCTGGTTTAATAAGCTTTGCATATATGGTTGATTTTCTAAAGAATCCAAATAATTTTGTATTCCGGATGGATATTTATCCCCTCCGGTGCTTATTGTTTGAGTAGAACCGAACAGGGCATCCGCTAAAGAACTGCCAAAATTTCCCGCCTTTGTTTTAAAATTATTTAAAAAATTAACCGCCATTTTGTTTTCCCTTTTTTGTAATTTACAAACTGATTAATCCTTGATGCTCATCACCCATACCAATTGGGAATATTAATGTAGTAGCCCAATCATTATCTTCAAGCCCTAAGTTATCTTTTAAACTATAACCGAGACCATATAAAGCGCCGCCTAAAGCACCCCATGGGCCAAATGATGAACCCATACTTGCTCCTTGCAGGGGATATATTGTACTTTGTTCAAGGTCTGAATATTCTGAATCATCTTTTCCCATAATTCCGTTATAGCCTGTTTTGGCTGCCCCCCCTATTGCTCCCCAGGGTGCGCCTCCACCATTACCGGAGCCAAAACCCTTAAAGGATAAATTTTCAGCACTTCCAAGGCTCATATCGGATGCACCGCTTGCAAGACCATTACCAATACTTGAAGTTGCGGCACTACTTGCACCTTTATTAAATAAACCTGAATCTTTTAATCCTCTAACTAAACCGCTTGCACCCTTAAAGAAGCCTGTTGCGCCCTCTGATAAATCCTCGTTCTTTTGAACGCCCCCCTGGAGGGGGGAAACTCCTCCATAATTAAAATTATCTTGTCTGTTGTTAGAAGAAAGGGCGTTTGCAAGTTTTTCAGTATTTTCTTTGTTTCGGTTTTTATTATAAAAAGTCATCATTGCCATTTTGATTAATCCCCTATGATTTTATAGAACTTGCTAAGCTACCGGCGCCACCTAATAAGCTACCGGCGCCACCTAATAAACCGCCAATACCGCTCGATTTTTGATTTTTAGCAAGATTGTAATTTGCAATAGAATTTGCTAATGCCTGTGATAATCCCGTTGTACCTTTGGACATATCGTATACGGTAGTATAAGGCATCATAGCAGCCATATAATTTTGTAGTTGCTGATCTCTGTAATCGTTTTGTCTTTCGTATTCACTTGTTGCAAGGTCATTTGCAAAACCTCTGTATACATCTTGTGCGGTTGAACCCCTTAATAAATTACGGCTCATTGCAGGATTAAGATATTTGTTTTCAAGCATTCCCCGCATTTTATTTGTATAATATTCATCACCCCGTTTATAATCCGCAGATTCATAATTTGGGTTAATGTAGTTATTTAATGCCGGTATTGCCTGATTTTCAGTAACACCTACTAATTGTTTTTGAAAATTTGTAGGTTTAAAAGTTGAACCAGCAGGGCCCGTTGTTGATGAGCCAAAAAGCCCCGTATTCACGGTTGTTGTTGGATATACGGCAGCGCCTTTATTTTTTTTACCCATATTGTTTGCACCTCTTATATAAATCATTATCAATCATTTTAAAACCGGCTTTTAATAAGCATATTTTTGCTTCTTTTTTGTCTGTATCAGCATATATATCTATATCGAATGAGTTACACAATGCTTTTATTGCATCAATATTTTCTTGCATATTTTTTCTTACTCCGGCACCTGATAAAAATAAACGATTATCCTCATCCATATACATATTTGCATAGCCTTTTAATTTGCCGTCTTTTTCATCATAGAAACAATACAAATGAGGATTGTTTATAATAAACTCATAATTAAATAGCCCGTCATCCATTGGGCGGTTATCAAATAACTCTTTAAATTCTTTTTCATCTCTTATTTTGTCTATAATCATTATTTCCTGCCTATTGTATCCGTTTCTTGCGTAATTCCTTTTAATTCAAAAGAAGTTATTGAAAAATCATCCCCTCTGTCTTTTGTTCGCAAAGTAAATCTTAAATAATACCAGTTCGATATAAATTTGCCCTTGATTTGTTGGATAATTGAGTCAGATTCAGAGGGGTAAACCTGAACATCCCAAATTTCATTATCGGGTGTTGATTCGTCTTGCGCTGTATCATCACCCCATACGGCACCTTTTGAATAAGCACCGACTTTTTTCGTTTTGGTTTTTTTGCCATCTATTTCGCAATCAATATAAAATACGTTGTTATAATCTTGAACAACGGATATAAGCGGTTGCATTTCCATTTCTTTCATATTGGAAAAAGAACCCAAATCGATTAACTGCATGGAATATTTTGCAGGATAATATACTTCATCAAATACACATATATTGCCGGCCTTTTCTCTAAAGCACTTACTGCCGCCGGTAGAATATACGTTATTGTTGTATACAAAATAACTTGTTAAATCTTGGCATACACGCTCTGTCCATTCACCAATATAATAATCAAATATAAGTTTAAAACTATTTGATAAAAGCCAAATTTCAGACCTGTTATTGCCGACATAAGAAACCATTTGTAATTTGTTTACATCATTAAAAAACTTTTGCACTTCTGGCGCTAATGGTTCTCCTAATACTTTTTGACCGTAGTTATTTTGCATATAGTAATAAATATTTTTTTGCCTGTTATCGTAGAAAAATAAATATTTATCGTGTTTGCACCACGATTCAAAACTCATACAACCGCCCAAAGAAGCATCTTGCCTTACTGCCGTATCGGAATCGGACATATTTCCTGATAACATAGTAGAATCTTCTTCTGTGAATACAAGCAGGGCATCAATATAAGGAATAACTGCGGTTATCTTCTTACCAAATAATTGATACCAAGGTTTATTTGAATCTGTTGGTGTAACATAATCAAAATCTGTAATATCGCCCTTTCTTGAAGCTAAAACAACGCCCTCATTACATCCGATAACTAAAGAGCCGTCTTGTTCGCATAGCGCTAATCCTGTTACGTCTGCGCCATCATATTGGGGTGTTAATTGTACGACCGATTCATTTGGGTATAATTGGACAGAATAATATTCAATTCCATTTGTAAACACAAACACATCATAAGCGCCATCTATCATTGTTATTCCGTTTGCTTGTCCGGTTAAGGTTAAACCATCAACAAGCAATGTATATTCACCAAGTGTCGGATTAAAATATACAAGCTTGCCCTCTGTGTCATCTTCAACATAGAACATAAGGTATTTGACACCCTCTTGTGTTGATTCAAAACCCTTAACAATGGTGTGGTCTTCATATTCGTATGCTTTATAATTTCCAAGTGCTGTTTGTATAACAATTCCGGCATCATAGCTTGATGGCGCAAAGTCGATATTTTGGCAAGTTGTTGCGGATATTACACCCCCTTGTGCTATACCGTTACGGGTTCTTATACCCTTAAATGTATTAAATCTGAAACTAACCGGATTCGGAAAACTTGCCATTTTCAACCTCAAAATATAGTAAATATTGTGTCTGTATCAACTGATTTAGATCCTTTTAAAAATGTCTGCCATCTTTGCTCGAATATTGCAAGTGTCGGCTGCCATCTTGGATTTGATTGTTTTCTCATATTTGTTGCTAAAACATAATATTCTAAAGCATCAAAATATAAATGTTGAAACTGCTCCGGCATTCTTAAAGTTGAACCCGGTTGAATGATATAAGAATAAGTGTTATCTGTTAATATTATGTTTTTTGTTGAATTATATTCAATTTCAACATTATAGGCAATTTCGGGTGTTGGATAGAAATATATTTTAAGCGGATTAAAGTTTATTGTGTATCTATCGGGGCGGCCTTTTGCATCAGCCAATAATGAAATACTTTCAACATACGGTAATTGAACAACTTGTCCATTGTCTTTAAGTATTACTTGCGTAACCCTGCCATCGGGCAAGGAATAAGCATTTTGATTTTTGGTTAATACAATTTTTTTGTTGTATTTATTAAAGGGAAAATCATCACGATTTGATAATTCTGTATGGCATCCTTGCTGTACCCTCCTTAAAGATATAAACTCTTCCGAATTTGTATCTTCCATATCTTCCGGGTCAATCATAGACATTGGAATTGTAGCAGCATCAATTAATGACTGGTCAAATGTTTTTCCCATTATTTTTTCTTTCTAACCGTTTTTTTAACCGGCTCTTTAACTTCTTCTTTTTCTTCTTTTTCAACTTGTTTTGTTTCTTTTTTCGGTTTTATACCCGTTAATCTTTTAATAACAAGTCCGTTGTATTCAATTTCTTCTAAGCCATCTAAAAGCTTTTGTTTTTCGATTGCAGGCAAAATATTATTAATTATTTCACCTGATTCAATACTTTTATTATCTTTACCTTTGGTATGTACTTCATAATTAAAAGCATCGGTAAAAATAAGTTTTTTTAGCATTGTTTTTTCTTTTGTTTCTTCATTTCCTAATAATTTGTCTTCATCTGTCATCATAATAAAGTCCTTTATTGTCTTATACGGAATATCTAAGTTGCAATTTTCAGAATATTTATACAGATATACACAATCTTTGATTGAGTTTATCCCCTCTATATTTAGTTTACTTGTTGCAGAATCGGGGTTAGTTGCAACGAGTAAAATATTTGTATATCCTTTTAAATATAGGTAATCAACACAATGAACAAGCGTTGTATATCTTTTGGGTAAATAACACCCGTTAATCACTCTTTCTTTGTTTAAATCATAATTAACAGACACAACAGGGCAAGTATCGCACTTCAAACATTTATCAACTATATTGTCGGCACACAACCTTATATCAGGCTTTAAATCAGCACAATAATAATTGCAAGCTATCTTATATATATCTGTATTTTTTAATAGTTCTTTTTCTTCTGTTGTTACGGGTGCATATGTTAATATAATTGCTTTCATGCAAACTCCAACATTTTCGATTTGTTTGAACCGCAAAAATGCAAAATTTTGGGATCTGTCTGAAACCTTGTTCCATAATCACGCTCATGACAATAATTCCATTTTTCGCTAACCAACTTGATTTTGTTATGAAATACCCAATTTATAATTGTTTCGTCGGCGCTAAATGGTTTTTGTTTGCCTATTGCACCTTTCCAATTTTCAAGTATCTGTTGGAAATAATTTTCTTTATTCATTAACGGAATATTAAACATCATTACACCAGATGCTACATAATACGGTAAGTCCAATTGTTTTGCTTGTATATCCGAATAATTATGTCCCCTGCAAGCCAACAAATAATTGTCTTCAAAATCAGAATTATACAGTTCGCTTACATCAGATAAACAAACTGTATCAACATCAACATATAGAGCACGCTCTAATTCGGGAAATACTTTTGGTATTAACAGCCTTAAAAAAGTTGCTTTACTAACATGTGGATAACCGCATAAATCATCAGTAAATTCTTTAAGCAAATTTTTTTTATCTTCTGTAATTTCGTAAAATTGTATATCTTTATTGTGTTTTTGAAAACTGTTTTTACTAATATTTAATAAATTTTCCAGTTTTTTATCATGACAATATATTATGTTCATATTACCCCTTAATCCCTTTCAAGCAAGGGGCCTAAAGCCCCCGTTGCAAGAAAGGTGATCAAAAATTAACCGTGAATCAAATCAGAATTTGCAACTTTAGATGTAACGATACAATCAGCGTTTGCAACTTTACCACCATATACTTGTAAGGCTTTTACTTTGTGATGGAATGAGTTTTCAGCTTTGATTATATCTGTTTCGGTAATTTGTTCTGCGTATGTAATAGCATCAGATGTCATTGCAACGATAGTTTGAGAGTATGTTGCATCAGAACCTGTGCCTGCTTTATTTGTTGCCATGTTAGTATCAATAAATACATCAAATCCGCCTAGTTGACCGATTGAGCCTTTTCTTAATACTTCTGCGCCAACTGCATTTGCCATAAATTGAGCTGTTTGTTTAACAATACCCTCAACTTCGGGTGTGATGATTAAAGCCGGTCTTTTGCCTCTGTAATCCTTGCCGTCAATAATAGCATTTTTACGGGCTAAAACAGCATACATTGCACAAACTTCACCCCAGATATTATCTTTAGAAATTGATAATGCTGAATCGGAATTACGTTTTGTTCCTGCGTTTGTTGTTGCTAAACCATATAAGAATAAGTCTTTAGTTTGAGAAAATGCAACTGCCATTCTTTCAATGTGTTTATTGATTAAATCAACATTAGATTGTACTTTTTCAATTTCATCAACAGTATAAGCAACATATTTTTGTTGATTAACTTCTAAATATTGTTTATCGCCTGTTGGATCTTCAAAAGTAATTCCAGAGAATCCAGTTGCAGTCGGAGCATAATCTCTAACTGTTAAATTGCCCAAAGTATAGAAATATACTTTATCGCCTTTGTTTTTGATTGCACCCTCATAATCACGATTAACAATGTCGTTATAAACACCGTGATTATCCAATGCTATGTTTAATTTTTCTGACCATATTTCAGGAGTAAATCCGCCTGTTGAAACTGCAATACTTGTCATAATTTAGTTATCCTTTCATTAAAATTGCATCAACCCTTTTTTGATCGCCTTTAAACTGTTTAACCAGTTTTGTATAAAGGCCCGGCGTATTTCTTATTTCTTCCGCCGTTGGCAAGGTTGATGTTTGTTTTTGTAATACCGTTTCGCCGTTTGGTACGGTGGCATTTTGTTTTTGGGTTTCAGCTTTTTGTTTTGCAAGATATTCTTTAACGCCAAGTTCTTTGATTTTATTTATGGCGTTTGTCGTTGCTTTAACATCTACCGTCCCCGTATAATCAAACATTGCTTTGACTATGCCAAACACCTCTTCCGAATAGTTTTCACTTTCGGGGGAAACCAGTTCATTAAGTTCCGGCACATGTCCGATTTCTGCCGCTACCATATCGGCTCTTTTTTGCTTATCTTTCGCTAACTCTTTATCAAATACGTTTTTAATTTGGCCCTGTAATTCTTGTTTTTTTGTTGCAATAGCCTCAACAAGATCAGACCTGAAATAATCTTTAACTTGATTGAGTTTTGCGTTATAAGCGTATGAGTTTGATGGATTGTAAAGGGCTTTTGCTTCTAATAAAAGTTTTTCGACTTCTCTGCGTGTTTCCGGTTCAAGCTGTCTTGCTAAATTGTCATAAGCTAAATACTCCTCATTATCGAGCCTCATTTTGTAATTTCTTTCAAATTCAGGATTGATTTTCCCGTCCGTTACGGTTTTGGGTTGGAGTTTGCTTTCAAGCTCTTCAATTCTTTTAGCCAGTTCGGCTTTTTCTTGTGAAACCCTCGTAAAACTTGCTTGATTGTCTTTGGCTCTTTGTTCCCAGTCGATAACTTCTTTTTGTTCTTTACCCTCTTCCACATTTTCAGCCGATTCATCCGCACCGTTTGCAGGTTCTTGCTCTGTATTCTCAGGAGTCTGTTTTTCAACAGGTTGAGAATTTTCCGCAGATTCAAGAGGAGTCTGCTCTGTGGTGGTTTCTACGGGAGTTGAAATTGTTTCTTCCATTTTTTTTCCTTTCGTTTGCTTGCAAATTTAGGCAACAAAAAAGCCCTACAACAGACCTTTTACAGTCTGTCATAGGGCTTGTTTGCTACTTAAATTTTGCTAACTTGCTACACTAATATTCTTTTTTTACAAGTAGCAACCCTTTAGGAGTTGCTTTTAAGACGTATTCTTTGCCGTTGTATTTAATTACCATAGGCAAAATGTCTTTATTGACTTCGATTGCTTTCATATAAACAAATTAGCATATTTAAAAACGAGCGCATTTAAACCGCTTAAAGAAATTTTTTACTTTATCTATAAAATTTGTTACTCCACTAAACTCAATTTCTGTATTCGGCTCTTGCAATGTAAAATCGATGTCTAATAATATCATTTCTTTTACATCACCTTTTTTATCTTCATAAACAAGACGATGACCGTTATTCCAACCTAAAATTGGGTATATATCACCAATTTTAAAAGTTTTTCCTTCATAAGTTCCGGCTTTGGTGCATACCACTTCACCAAATTGTTTCATTTCTTCCTCCTTTTTAATTATTACTTATTCTGCTAAATAGTCAGATAGTGTTTTATTTTCTTTTTGCTCGAGCAAAGCTCTTTTAAAAGCATAATCCATTAACTTTTTTCTTGTGGCATTGGGATTATTTTTTACATAGTTAATACCAAGTTCATTATTTCTAAAGTCTTTGACATTATCCTGATTGCCTGTCCAAAAGTCACCCGTTTCTTTAATCAACCCCAAAATTCTTGCAGTTGGTATTCCATATGCCTGCGATGTTCTCGCTAATCCGGTAATATGCCGCATTGTATTTTTTATATCTTTCCAATTTTCCATATTATTAATACCGTTTTGCTTATAATAATCTTCCAACCCCCTGTTTGTATCCCACCATAACCCCAGTGGTGCAAGTGGCAAATATTTTGTTGGGTATTTCACAAAGAAATTATTTAAAAATTCGTCTTTATTCATTGATAAATCCTTGTTTTTTGATATAATATAGATATGATTAAGAGTTTAAAAATATTTAAGATGATATTTATAATTTTGGCTTTTTGGGGTTTGACTTTTGCAGCCTCACTTATTTTAATGGCTTTTTTAATGTTTTAGTTTCACTTTTCTTCAAACCTCTCATCATCAATTAAAATAATATCTCTTAATAACCTGTTCATACCCTTAATCTGCTCTGACGGTGTTTTTTCCTGATTAGAGTAAGAACATATTTTATCTTGCAAATATTCAATTAGATTAATCTTATGCGTATTGTATTTGTTCTGTCGCACCCACGCTTTGAGTATTTTGAAGTCCATTATTGCCTCCTTGTTGCTGCATTTGCATTATTTGTTGTGCCTGTTGCAAGATAGGTTGAATATTTTGTATAACAGCTCCCTGCAACTGTTCAGGCATTTGTTTTATAAAATTAGCCGCATTATCAATTTGCATTTCCGATTCAGTTTTAAAGAACTTATCAGGATTATCAAAACCTGTCATTTCAAGCCCTGTTTTTAACGCTTCTTTCCAATCAATCATTTGAGCTAATTCCGGGTTTTCAGCCGCCGATGATAACATACTAAATGCTTCCTGAAATTTCGCGCGCCTGTCGAGTAACGAGTTTCTATCTTCATAAATATAATCATATTGAGCCTGTCTTATGGCGTTTGTTATTTCCACTTCTGTTCTTTGTCCTTTATCGTCAATAAATATAATTTCAGAGCCATCTTTAAACATTGCCAATAGTTCGGCCACATTTTCAATCACTTTTAAATTAATCTGATAAATCTTATCAAGTTTCATAGCTATACGAGAATCAGAGCCATTGCGCGCAAGTTGCATTTCCGTTGCCGTTCTTTTACCTTGTGCGATATTTCCCATAATGTTTGCGTTAATACTTGAAGCATCCGAAATATCATTAGCAATTAAACCAACAATATCACCAATGCCGGAGCCGTCAAATTTCATAGCTTGAGGGAATCCTCCCTGATAAGAATTGTCATAAACATAGCATTTGCCCGGTTCAAGTTCTACTTTTTTATCTTTGTATTTTTCTTTTACAAAATCTTCATTAACCCATATAGGAGGATTAGCGTTTAATTTAGATATATCGCCCAAAACATTAATTAAATCTTCTTTACCTTGGCACATTTCTAAAATAGATTTTAAGGGACTTATTCCCCTGCCTGTTTCGGGGTTTATTTGTGTTGCATCCCAAACAAAAGGACATATAAATACGGGGTTTTCTTCAAAATAAATTAAATATTTTCCTGCAAAAACCTCTGCTACGATATTATGGTAAATTGTTCCGTTGAATTTTATATCACCCTGAAAATATAATGTTTCGTATAAATCGCCGTATTGTGTTTTTGTTGCCAATGTGCTTTCATTCTCAACATCAACAGCTTTTGTATCGTCATCATTTTCAAGATCTGATATCTGTTCTTTTGTTAATGTATAAATTGGATTATTTTTAATTTCTTCAACACTTGCAAAGCGTTTATAAATCTTTGGACATTTCAGCCAACTTTCCTCATCCCCATAGCGATATTTTGCAGCATCAAAATTAAACATCATAGGGTCAATAGCCAATATATCGGCATTTTCTTCTTTTGGCAATTCAAATTCAATATAACCCTGATAAGGATCAAATCTTTTAACTTTTTTAACTCTTTTTTTCCAATCTGTTTTATATACAAATTCGCCATAGCAAGCCCAGTTATCTGTTGCTTTATCAAATTGCACCCCTGCATTCATTTTTTTAAGTGCATAAACAACGGCTTCTTTTTGCGCTTCTGCCATATCTTCTGTTTCTTTTGAGGTTCCTGCTACATCAAACATTTGTTCTTCATTGGACCAAATTTCCCTCCACATAACAGATTTCATACTGTCCCAAGTGGTATAAATTTTATTTTCTTTAATGTCAGACCGCCAAACTTCTTTCTTGTTTCTCGGTGCCTGATTCATTGCAATTAAACTTTGTATTTTTTGAGCATCGCTAATTTGACCGCTTCTTTTGTTGTGCAAGTTTCCCCAAAGGTCAATAATCAGATTAGCAAGCTCGTCTCTATTATCTTTACTTAATTTCTTAAATTTACTTTCTTTTTCTACTTGTATATCAGGCATACAATTTCCCCTATTTTGTCTATAAATTCATTATGACAATTTATAAATCGGGCATTTTCTTAACATAATCCTCAATTCTTAACGGGAAATAATACTCAATTAAATAGCTTGCAGCATCAAAAGGATGTTCTAAAAATTTTAAAGTATTGTCTGTTTTTATAGCTGAGTATGTCGGAACATCAACCTCATCACTTCCAACCTTATATTTTAGATTTCTGCAATTATAAATAAGTTTTTCGCATTTCGGATCAATAATTATTTTTCTTACTCCGTTATAATCTTTTACCATTGCATTAAATGAAGCTATGCGGTTTTTAATTCGGGGATTAAACGGCCTTAAATGTAAAAGTATTGGATTATACGGGTAATGTCTTCTTAAAGCATTTCTTATAATAACGTAATTTGTTCTTTCGCTTTGCGTGCTTCTGTTATCACCGGAGGCATCACCGTTTATTATAATTGTTCCTTTATGATTCGGATATCTTTTAATAACTTCTGCTATTGTCTGTTCCGTGCTTGCATTTTCTAATATAAATTCATCAAAATAAAATACTTTATCTTCTGTTTTATGGGCCAGAATACAACTCATAGGATCTACGTTAAAATCCCAAGTTAAATGCAACGGCATATCGGGCTGATAAATAACAGAATGTATATTATCATTCGTAAACCCTTTGACAACTAAACCGCTTGTATAATCCCCAAATTCCCCCAAAACATTAATCTTGTAATATTGTTCATCATAAGCGTTTTTAAGAGATTCCACAAAGTCAGGAGCTAAAAATTTATTTTGTGTTGTTGGTGCTTGAATCAATCTATAATTTTCTTGGCGTTCTTCAACAAAGTATTTATAAATCCATCCTTTTGTGCTTTCGGGGTTAGTATGTCCGAATAATCTATACCTAAAATCTTTTTTTTGCCATTCGGGCTTAATTGTTTGTCTTAAACGGCCCAATAACATTTTAAACGTACTTTCGGGAATATCTGACATCTCTTCTAATTCTATAAAACCCAAATTCAAAGATTTTAATTTGTTTGGCTCTTCCATATGCCTGAATAATATCTCCGAACCGTTTTTAAATGTTAATTTGCTTTCACTTGTTTTAAATTCGTAATGATACCCTACTCTAAAACCCATATTATCTAAATGCTCAAAATATGTTTTAAGTGTTGTATCTCGAACAAGTGGATATGTTAAAGCCCCTACAAGCCCTGTTATACCATCATATTTTAAAGCCAATAAAATACCCAATAAAGAACCGCAAAATGTCTTACCTGAATTATGATTTATAAACCCCTGTGAAATATAACAATTCGTAAAAGGTATGTGTATATCATAGTACAAATCCTCCTTGATGTATGTTATACTTTCAATATAATCTTTGGAGGGGGGTTCGTTTAATGAAATTTCAAACAGATTATAAAGCTCTTGAACAAATAACAAAACTAGCTGCACAAGGCTTATCATCAAAAGAAATAGCAAAGATTGTAGGAAAAACACCAAAGGCAGTTCAGAAGTATTTTCGTAGGCACAATATTCCTTGTTTAAAACAGGGCGGTCCGACGGGTGAGAGAAACGGAGCTTGGAAAGGTGGCAAACAAATCGATAAAAGAGGTTATGTCTTGCTAAAAGCCCCCGGCCACCCATTTGCAAATTCTCACGGTTATGTTCGTGAGCACCGGCTTGTGATGGAGGCACACCTTGGTCGTTATCTTCAACCAAATGAGATAGTACATCATAAAGACGGCAACTATTCAAACAATGCAATAGAAAATCTTGAAATTTTTTCATCAAATTCAGAACATTTGAAAAAAACCTTGAGCGGCAGAGTTCCGAATTGGAGCGTTGAGGGTTTTGAAAAAATGGTGCAGAATGGATATAGAGTGGGTGCTTGGCAGAAGCAGAAAGCTCGTAAAGCGACTTAAACCCCCTATCGGTTAAAAACTTATGGTTTTTTGTGCATATTATTCTATTCCCGTTTTTTGTTTTAACTTCGTACAGTTTCTTTTTGCTGTATTGTTTTGGTTTTGTTGCAAATAGCAATACTTTATGTTTGTTAAAATATGACCAAATGAAGCCGCCCTCAAAATCTTTTATTTTGATTTTTCCAAACAAAGTTTCAAGTTCGGTTTCACCATCCACGCACCCATAGCCCCCTTGATATAGCGCTATATCTCGGGGGTGTTTATGGGAGATTAGTATAAATTCTTTTTGAGCCGGTAAAAGTTCATATTCCATCAAATACCCTTAATTTCAATTTTTGGCATTGGTATATCCCCTGTCATTTCAACCGCTTTTCTTTGAGGATAAACATATTTTAATAAATCCTTACAAATTCCTGCTTTAAGTTCCAAATTGTCTGTACTGTTATAAATTTCAATTAATTTTTCAGCCGGATTGAAAGAGCTCAATATTTCCATAAGTTCTTTTGTTTTTTTGTTTGGAGTGCCTTTTTTTCTTCCTGAGTTTTCAGGTTTTTTATCGCCCGCTTTAAATTTCGCCATTTTGTTTTCTCGCTATTTCCCGCTACCTTGGCGGAGTTTCCTGATTTCTCTTAACAACCTTATATGTATTTTAACTCTTTCAAAAACGGGCAAATTCCAAGTGTTTTTTATTTCGGCTTGTTTTTCATCATCATAGTAATTTATTGCATCAAAAAAAGGAGTGCCGAATAAATCAGCACTCTTAACATGGAATAAATATATCTTTTCAAAAATTTTTTCTAATACTGTATACCTAAATATATGTCTCTCGTCTGTATCTCTTTTTTTGTTTCCGTTTTCATCTCTTAAATAACATTTATTTAAAATCCTCTTTTGAATTTGTTTAAACTCTTCATCATTTTTCGGTTTTAATTTTGCAATTTCTTTCCTTAAAAGTTTTTTAAATTTAATTCGATCATACTGATAAATAGTATAAAATTTTATATAATCAGGCGGAATATATTTTTTATTAAACTCCCGCATAAAATTAAATTGTAGTTGTTCCCCCATAAGTCCGTTTATAATACTCCTATACTATTATTATGAACTTAAATTTTTCCATCTCTGAATTAATACATTCTGATATTGCTATTCAAAACAACATAAACAATATGCCTGATATTAATTCACTTGATAACTTATTAAACCTTATCTTTTATTGTTTACAACCCATAAGAGATAAAATTAAAAAACCTATGATTATAACTTCCGGTTTTAGATGCGCAAGATTAAACTGCCATCCGAAAGTAAACGGTGCTGTTAATTCAAATCATTTATTTGGGCATGCGGCTGATTTTCATATAAAAGGAATGACACCGCAAGAAGTAATCAATTTTATATTAAAAACAGGAATTGAATTTGACGAACTCGGAAACGAGTACGGTAAATGGGTTCATATCGCTTATAGGAAAGGCAACAATAGAAAAAAGGTATTTAAAAAATAAAACTTTCATTTGGTACTCCATCAAAGTGTAATAGAATTACCCACAGAAATGTGGGTATTTTTTTGCGTTACTAATCAAAACTTAAATCCAGCCTCATCTGTGCTTGTGTATTTTTTAATCTTTCAACGCTTGCTTTCCAATAATCGTAATCTTTTTCTATACAAATAAATCTGCGTTTGAGATTATGGCAAGCGATAGCCGTTGTACCGCTACCCGAAAAGCAATCAAGTATTAAGTCGTTTTCGTTGCTGTAATCTCTTAATATCATTTCAAATAGTTTTAAAGGTTTTTGGGTAGGATGAAATCTAAATTTATTTTCTTCTTTATCATCATTTATAAATCCTTGTTGTACAAAAGTCATTTTACGGGTTACTTTATTAAAAGAAGTCCATATTAATTCACCTTCACTAAAATTATTTTGCAGTTTATAAGCACCTATTTTATCCCAAAAAATCCACGCTTTTGTTGGTTTTAAATATTCAGTAAAATAATTACCCCCAAATATTATTTGATTTTTAGTTACTCTGAATATCTCGTCAAATATTTCTTTTGTTGGAATACCATTATCCCAATCTTTTTTGTTGAGATTTTTAGGTTTTACACCTAATCCATATCCCCCCCCATCGCAATTTATCCCATATGGTGGGTCTGTTAGCACCAAATCAATACACTTATCAGGCAACTGCTTTAATATATCCATACAATCTGCATGGATAATTTGATTTATGTATTTGTCCATACCTGCTCCTCTATTAGCTGTACGATTTTTTCGTACAACTGAAAATTTTTACTTCATGCAGAATACAGGCAAAAAATTTCTTGCCGTTTTCTTGCCATTTTTATCTAAAAACAATAAAAAAATTAAAAAATTAAAAAAATTATATTCTTTAAAAAATCCTTATTTCATGGGGTTTTAAAGACTATTTAAAAAATATAAAAAAAATGAAAAATCCCGTCAATTAAGACTGCACCTTAAACCACTCGGACACGTCTCTATTTATTTTATTGGGTTTCAGCACTTACGCTGTTAATTTCTTGCCGTTTTCTTGCCATTCGATTTTCTCAAGTTCATTTATTGCCCTTTCGCAATCAGTCGGCAAGACGTGATTATAAACATTTAACGTCGTTTTTACGTTTCTATGTCCTAATCTCTGACTAACATATTTTACTTGAATCCCCCTCGAAAGTAAATAGGTTGCATGTGTATGGCGCAAACTATGCGGCGTAAACATCGATAAATCCTCATCAATTTCATTTTCCATTGATTGAATGATATTTTTAAAATGATGCTCTCGGATATTATTTACGCTTATATATTTTCCTATCTCGGTAGGCGCATTAAACAACAAAGGGGAATTATATTTTTCCGTTACCCTCATATAGATTTTTAAAATTCTCAATAATTGTTTTGGGATATCTATAACCCTTGTTGCATAGTTTTTAGTTGATGTAAGCCGGTATCTGTAATATTGTTTATTAATATTCATTTTTGCATTAATTAAATCAATATCCGCACGATTTAAGGCAATACATTCACTAATGCGAAGCCCCATATATAAAAGAATCATAAAAAACACAAACACCCAAAAGGGGGCAAGTTTTGAGTGTTTTATAAAAAGAGCAATTAATTTTTCGTTCATTGCCTCCGCTTGCGTATCGGGTAGCGGCAGGGGTTTTATTTTTTTAACCGGATTCTCTGCTATTGTCTTATTCTCGACAAAATACTCAAAAAACCCTTTTAAAAATCCCAGTAGGTTATTATATGTTTTGGCAGCTTTATTTTCTTTGTAGTTTTTTAAAAACTCTATCATAACATTTTGTTTGACATTTTTAATTTGCTTTAAGTGTAAAGGTTCAAGGGCTACGTCAATATAGTTTTGATAAGTTTCAACCGTTGAAGCTTTGCAATGTAAACTGCAAAAGGATAAATACTCTTTTAGAGCGTCCTTAATTATCGGATTTTTTGTATTTGTAACTTGCGTTAATTCTTGTATTTCTTCAAGGCTTGGTTTTTTCTTAAAAAGCTTTCTGTGCCGGACACCATTTACAATATAATTAAATTGCCATCTTTTGGTAACCCCTGTTTTTGTTTTCCACTCCACCTGCACTAAACTTGTCATTATTCCCTCGAATTTTCTATTAATCTGATAACTTCCGATTCTTTATAAAAAACCAATCCGCCGATTTTATGACGGTGTAAAAATCCTTTATTATGCCAATTTTTAAGCGTAGCTTGACTAACTCCGCTAAAAATTTTCATTATATCTCTGGCTGACAATAACCTATCTTTTGGTTTATAATTTTCCATTTTAACAACATTCAACATATTTTGTCCCTTTCTTTATATTTCTTCATGATGTCCTTTTCTTCATACTCTCTGCACTCTTCCTCATAATAAATCTTGCACATCATTTCACCTTTGCAGGTTTTATTCATATTCTCATTTTTGGTGTAATGTTTGCATTTATACGGTATCTGCATTTAATACCTCGTTGCATTTATTTAAAGCATTGTCCATATACTCAAAATGCTTATCTGCTGTTTTTGTTTTTTCTGCAATTTTAAGCATTTCTCTTATTTCTTCAAGAGTATTTTTATACCTAGCAAGTTCTTTATTGTATTTTTCAACAACTTCATAAGGTATATAATCATCATTTTTGGTAATAGGTCTTGCAAAATAACTGTCTTTTAATTCACCGTTTGATAATAAGTTATCGTTCATTTAATATCCTCCTTATTCCCATAAATATCTCCTATTTCTTCATTTAAAAGTTCTTTTGCTTCTTCACTAACCCATATATAAGGTTTGCCAACGGGTTTTGTAGTATTTTTCAAAAAATAATCAATTATTTTATCTATTTTAGGACACTCGCTTACATCTATGCCGTTTATGATTGGTTTGTTCATTCTTCCAACCTCCCTATATTCTTTAAAAACCTTACAACTGCTTTGGAGTTCTTGTAATCCCCTGTTAATCCGTAAACTTCGTATATTTCCGAGAGCCTATCCGATACGGTATTAACCCCTATTTCTAAAGTGTCGGCAACTTCGGTTTTATCCATACCATCTGCAAGCAACGCCATAATTTGGTTTTGCCTTTTAGTTAGCCGCCAATCTTCCATATTGATTAAACTCCCTGTGTTATTTATAAACTCTTTTATGTAATACATAGCTTCGGCGGTAATTTCATTTTTTTTGGGCGAACACCTTAATGTTGTGTAGCCTTTATTCTCGTACTCTATAAGCTGCATACCGCACTCCAAACTAATAAACCTCGACTATTTGCCATCCTGACGTATTCGGGAACATTTTTTCATACGTTTTAATCATTTTTTCTTCGCTTGTTCCTGCCGGAAATACATCAGTATTTGTAATGCACTTGTAAATTGGGTTATAAACTTTGACATTTATCCACTTTTGGGATTCACCTGACTTATAACATCCTTTACTAGCTTCATTGATTTGTTTTGTATCGGGAATAAAATTACCGTTATAAGCAGTTTTTACAAGTATTTTAAAAAGCTTGTCATAGTCAATATTCGGGTTGTAAATTTCTTCCAGAGTGCAATCTTTCCATATTTCTTTTTCATAGTCATTTTTGAAGCTACTGGAGTAATACGCTGTAAGGCGGTTTAAAAACTGGTTAACAGTTGTTATTTTTTCCATTTTTCCAGTTCCTTTCAAGTTCCCTTATGCGATTTTCTCTTTGCGCATCATGGTTTGTCGCATTTGTTTCTGTTTTAGTGTTAAAAAATCCGGAATAAATCCGGCTATGGTTTTTTATAAGGCTTTTTAAATCAATCTTGTTGTCTAATAAAAAAACCTGCTCATTTGCCTTTTGGCATAAATCAAAAAAATAATCAAAATCAAAATCAATAAAAATCAAAAAATCTTTAATTGTCTGCCTTAATTCCAAATCCCTTTTTTCAAACTTCAAAGGAATTAAAGCTTTGCAATTATTCTCATAAAAATCAAAGATTTTGTTGATGTTCTTGTCAAACATCAAATCAGGATTGAAATTTTGTGAGAGAGCTATTATATTTCTCTCTTTCTTTACATTCTCTACATTCTTTACATTCTTGATAGTGTCCGTTTGTTGTATCGTTTGGTGTCCGTTTGTTGTACTGTTTGTTGTATCGTTTGTTGTATCATTTTGAAAATTATCAAAGTTGAGAACCTTGATAACATTGAAGTTTGATACCTTTTTTTGTTGTATCATTTTTTCGTTTTCCAAGTGCAACAAGAAGCGTGTAACTTTGCCTCTACTCCACCCCCATCTGTTCGCTAACGTCTGGTTAGAGTATCCGCATTCACCTCGACGCAATTCTATTCTTTGTCCATTTTTGACCTTGATAGAACCCCTGTCAAAGGTGACAGCGAGTAGCAAATCAATCCACGCTTGACCATCTGCAAACGGCTTATCATTCCATAGAGGATTGTCTGTAATTTGTCTGTGAATTTTAATCCAACCCGTCATTTTTTCCCCTTAAAACGGTATTTCGTCTTCATCTATTTTATTAAAGCTAACTATTTCCTTATCTTGATTCTGCGGTTTTGATACAACAGCGTACCATTTACCGCCCTTTGATTTAAACATCATAAAATTTAACCACTTTTGGTTATTTAAAGGGTTATTAAATATTTCTTCTGTATTGATTGAGCCTTTTATAAACTCTCCATATTTGCCCTCTTTGGTTTCAAGCTTTAAACCATTCACAAATTCATTATCCGGCATTTATAACCTCCATTTCAGATTTGAATTTTGATATTTCTTCATCAACATTTGAACTTGCAAAAAATCTTCTGATAGATTCAGGATTGTTTGACGTAATGTGGTGCTGCGTACAAAAGTTATTCATTTCATCTTTTGTAAATTTGCTTGCTTTAAACTTATTTAAAAGCACGCTAACAGGATTATATTTATCCTCTTTATTTTCTATTGCTCCGGCATTCTTATCTAAAATATCGTCTTCAACGATTTCCAAAGCATTTAAATAAAGATAGCGTTTCATATATGTATGAACAGCTCCGACACTTTGAATCGGGGTACATCCTTTTAAGGGTGCTTCTGCAACCGGAGAAGTAAAAGTAAGAACTTGTTCAGGGGCTTCACAATTAATAATAGTCAATACCGCTTCATTATCCTTTATAGAAAAATTTGAACACAATCTGTTTTCTGCCAAAATTTCATTCAAAGGCGGTATAAAATCTTTTAATTCAAAGTATTTGAATCCGGAGTATTTATTTTCGCCCGATTTTTTTATATTCATTTTTTGTAATTGAACCCTTGCTAATTGTAATTTTATATATACGTTCATAGGTATAAATTTTATTTCTTTTTCTTTTTCTGTCATTTTCTTTCTTCCCATTCTTTAACTAAATCCTTTTTTAATTCCTGAAGTTTGGCTTGAACTTTTTTAAGTTCTTTTTTTAATTCAATTTCTTTATTTGTATAATCTCTGATTTCTTCAATGATTAACCAATCATCATTTGCATAATCCATTTTTTTGTGTTATCCTTTAATTAAATCCGAACATCAGCAGTCTTAACTAAACAAGTAGAGAGTTCTTTTTTTAGAACTCTCTTTCAAATTTGTTCTAAATCCATTCTCATTATGGATTTAATGCGGTCAATGTTTCTCTTGTTTTCGCAAAGAATTAAAATAATCGCTATAAGTTTGCGTTTTGTATAATCTTTCAAAACTTCTTTCATTTTTGTACTCCTCATAAAATTTTTTAAATCCCTCAATAAAATCATCTGCTTTTGAGCAGAAAATATCATATTCATTTAATCCCATAAATAAGCCTCAATTTGTTGTTCTTCAAATCTTTCCCAGAGTTCCGCCCTATATTCAGGGTCATCATCAAACTTTGAAACATACTGTTCAAATCTCCAACTCTTTTGCTTGATTTCATTATCTCGCTTGGTTTTATAAGCTTCACTTAATGTCATTGCATACCTCCAATATGTGTTCGAGCATTCCGTCAACTAAAAGACCGTTTTGGATTAAATTGCAATCAATCATTTTTTTACTCATTTCTTCCGCTTGTTCTTTTGCTTGTTTCGGGGTTAACAATAACCCTGTGCGGTTCAATTCCTGCAAAGTGATAAATTTAGATAGTAACAGGTTTGTGTTTGCAATTCTTAACGCATAGTCTTTTAATTCAGAATGCAGTTTTACGCTTTTTGAAATTGCTCTTGCTTTCATTTTATGCTCCTTTCAATTAAACCCAATGAAAAGGGGCTACAAAGCCCCGTGATACTAATAAAATAACCAAAATATATAAACGTAAAAGGGATAAGTATAAGTCAAAAAAATGCCCCTTAATTCGGTAAGTTGTGGTAGAACTTTGGGGCATCTTGGATAGAATTAAACTAATGTAGTTTGAGAATTAGAAAAACTTTTTAAATTCTTCGTTACCGAATTGATTTTCGGTAATCTTAATTATTTCTGATATTTTGTATTTCTTTTTCTTTTCGGGTAATGTTTCAACAAAAGATTTCACGCCAAATTCACAAGCACCTGTTATTGCTCGATACATCTTTATAGCTTCTTCAAAAGTTACGGTATCATCTACCGTTAAATTTTCATATTGAGATGTATCACGACTTGATATTTTATAAATTAGAGAATCTTTTGCATTTTTTAAGGTTTGGCCGTGAGAATAAATATCACCCTCCGGCGTTTCTTGTTTGATTAGATAAGTAGTTTCGGTTTCGCCGTAATTTTTAACTTTATAAACGGTTAAATCTTTGTTTTTCTTTTCTGACATTATTTCAGATAGAATACCGTCTGCAACAATCGCCTTATATTGTTTTTTATCTTCTAAATAATAATATCCATCTTTTATATATCCTTTTATATTGTAAGGTGGAAGTTGGTATTTAATACCTTTTTCTAATTTTAAAACATCTAATATATCTCTGCGTACAACAACACAACCCGAACCAGTCTTGAATGTGCAATCCCAACCAGTCTTGAATGTGCAATCCGAACTAGTATCGAATGTGCAACCCGAACTAGTATCGAATGTGCAATCCGAACCAGTATCGAATGTGCAATCCGAACCAGTATCGAATGTGCAATCCGAACCAGTATCGAATGTGCAACCCCAAGCAGTCTTGAATGTGCAACCCCAACCAGTCTTGAATGTGCAATCCGAACTAGTATCGAATGTGCAATCCGAACCAGTCTTGAATGTGCAATCCGAACCAGTATCGAATGTGCAACCCGAACCAGTATCGAATGTGCAACCCCAACCAGTATCGAATGTGCAACCCCAAGCAGTCTTGAATGTGCAACCCCAACCAGTCTTGAATGTGCAATCCGAACTAGTATCGAATGTGCAATCCGAACCAGTCTTGAATGTGCAACCCCAACCAGTCTTGAATGTGCAATCCGAACCAGTATCGAATGTGCAACCCGAACCAGTCTTGAATGTGCAACCCCAACCAGTCTTGAATGTGCAATCCGAATAATTAGAAAAATCTAAAACAAGACCATCTTCGTTAGTTGAGAATGTTGCTGTTTTTTCATCCCAAGTATATAAGCTGGGGTCTAGTGGTTTGCCGTTTTTTGTTACACTAAATTTTTTATCTTCCATAATTAATCCCTTATAACCCTTATTTACGCCCCGTTATCCACTACCCGCACGGGACAACGGGGGCAAAATAAGAGTTGTAGCACTCTTATTAAAGCTGCAGTTTATCGTACACTACCCGACGCTACTTTTTTCTTGATAAGCTCAAGGAAAACTTGAAAAAACATAAGCTAGCATACTTAGTGTTGTTATTTTACCTTTTGTTCGCTTTACGGCTCTAACAGACCCCTTACGGACTGTCGGTAGGTTTGAACATTCCCACCCGTCAGGCTCGCTATACTAACGCCGATTTATTATATTCAATTATCCGCTGCGTTACTTTTCCCCATAACGACTTATGCTATTCAGTTGTCAAAGTTCAAAATTAAATATTCTTACTAAACCTATTGAATTTTAATAGGTCTTTGTTGTATAATTTTGTTGTGATACTAAAAACTTATCCGGCATTGTCGGAAAGTTCATACTGTTTCTTAAATTCCATAAAAACTGGAGATGCGTTTAAAGCTCTTTTAATAATAGTTGTAAAAGTTTCTTCTTCTTTTTCAGCTATAAACTCTAAAACATTTGCTTGTTTTTCTGGAACACGTTTGCATTTACTTTTCATAATCTTTTAACCTTTATGAAACTAAGTGTAACAAAATTTAAAACACATGTCAAGTATTTTTTAAAACAATCGTCAAAATAATGTAAAGAAAGTGTAAAAATGCGTTTTAATGAAGTTTATAATACTTTACAAAAGTTAATAAAAACTGAAATTAATCAAGCTGAATTAGGTAGGGTATTAGGCGTAAGCCGTGCAAACATTAACTATAAAAAGCAAGCAAACACACTAATTTCAGACGAAGATGTAAAGAAAATTGAAACATATTATAACATTTCCATACTCAAACAATCGCTAGCTGAAAAACTAATGGAGGGCGCTTCTTTTTCTGCCGCCGCAAAAATACCTGATGTTGTCGAAATACCTTATTGGGAAGGTTTACCGGATGATTTGAAACATCCTGAATATACTTGCGTTATGGCTCAAAGAATTTCTATTGAGCATGGATGGGAATTAAAGCCCGAAAATCTGTGTATAGTTGCAATGAACGGCGATGCTATGGAAAACTATTGGTACAAAATACGCAATAATGATGTCCTTATAATTGACACATCCGAAACAAAAATTAACGCTAACGGTAGTGGTGTTTATTTTGCCACAAGCAGAAACAATTCAATGTTTTGGATTAGAGAAATGCAAATGTTGTATAATGGCGATGTAGAAATTCATAGTTATTCGCCTTCCGGCGCAAAAACAAAAGTATTAACGCAGGAACAATTAAAAGAGGCTGATTTTAAGGTTATCGGCAAAGTTATAAAAAATGTGAGTTTCAGGTTGTAATGAAAGATATTAGCAAAAGAACTTGTTATATATGGGCTGCTATAATATTTATAGTGTGGTTATTTATGTTTGCGGTATATATGGGACAGTATTAACAGGAATTAATTAATGAATAAAAAGTTTAGCCTTATATTATTTTTTATGTTTTTACTATGTAATAATTGTTTTGCTGCAAGATGGGCTGAAATAGGGCATAAACAATATTTAGATTTTGATTCAATTGAGCTTGATGGCTTTATTGTAACAGCTTGGTTTAAAGATTTAAATCCCGGCAATTGGGATTTATACTATGGGAATAAAGTATATTATTTACTCCAAAGAGTGGCTATTGATTGCAGAAATAAAAAAGTGGGGCTTCGAAGTGCTGCTTATTATGGACTAAAAAACAATCTTTTATCTCCATTTGTTCCAGACCAATATGGGTGGACTTCTGTTATACCTGATTCGATGGGAGAATATAAGTACAAAATTATGTGTAAACCTTTTGATGATAAAAAATAATTAACCTATCCCCATAAATTTTTCATACATCTTATCAATTTTTTCCTTAATCTCTCTTATATCAGCTTTCATTTCCTGATAAGCAACCGAATATGTCTCTTTTAATACATAATCTTTTAATTTTTCATCCAATGCACTTGGTGTTACAAATATCTTGTAATTAGCGCAAAACATAATCGCTATTATAACGTATGGCGCATATTGAATTATTTGGCTTTCATCCATTTTGTTTTCCCTTTTTCTCTAATGCTTCAATTCTTTTTTCCAGTTCTGCGATTCTTTTATTCGCTTCGTGGATTTCGTGATTGTTTTCAACTGTTTGTTGCGCCATAGGTTGATTGTAAAACTCAGGCTTAACCAAAGGATAAGAATTTGATATTTCGTTTATAACCTTGTTTCTGCAACAGCGGTGTTTCCTTAAATAATTAAAATTATGAATAGCAATAATACTTATAGTTACAATAAGCAATAAGTTTGTTGCAGGTAATATTGATGTAAGCATTTTAATTTTCCCCTTGATTTAACATTAGCATAATAAAAAACGGGCCTGAAAAACAAGCCCGTAATTTAAAAAATACGGAAGTTCATTTTCTTTCTTTGTCTTCAATATGTTTCTTTAACCAGTAATAAGCCCTTTGGCTTGCAGGGTAATAGGGAAAATCGGGATCAGTTAATTCTGCAATAGTATATTTTAAAATCACCCCGGTGTCAGAGGTTATATCACCCATATCGCCATATTTAACATTGGCCCAAACAAATATATCACCGGGGTAAAATTCCACTTCATCGGAATTAATGTCAATTAATCCCTTAATTGCACTTAACACCTCTTCATAAGTCCAATGAAAGCCTATGTGTTCCCCTTTGTTGTTTGTTATAAATTCACCTGCTAACATTGCAACATCTTTTGAGCCTAAATGATTGTTGTAATCCTCACCCTCAATTATTATGGATAATAATTCAGGCATTTTTTTGGCAAATATATCAACCATTTTTTTGTCAAAATTGGGGTGTTCTTTCCTTATTTTCATTAATTTTTCGTACATAAACCCTCCTTTACGCATAGCGAGGTGTTTTAAGTATTACGTAAATATCAGGGGTTTCGCCGCTTTCATCAACTATATACGTACCTAAAGTTTTACCCCTTGGCACCTTGTTGGACATTAAGGGCAAACCGTATGCATCCCTTAATGGTACAGTTGCAACACCATTGATATTGGCAACGACAGGAACAGGTGCGCCGGTTACCAAACTTGAAATCGGTTTACATACAATTATATTAAAAGGCTCTTTATTGCCTATATCTGTTGAATTTGTCAATGTTAAAGCTATATTTGTGCCGTTATATGTTACAGTTACGACTCCATGATTATTATTACAATTACAACTCATTTTTTTATCCTTTCATTGTCAGCAATGACAGGGGAATAATCCCCTGCCACTTGGTTTTTTACGCATAGCAAGAATTACAATTACAGAATGGTGAAGCACCTGCGCTATATGCCATAGAATTTGGATATCTCACAACACCTGAAACTGCTTGCGCAAGTTCTAATTGTTGAACCTTACCTTGTAGGGCTTCAATTTTGTTTTGAGCCAGCGCATCAAGGATTTTTTGCGTTTGTGCGGTTGTTGTTGCGTTAATTGAAGCGGTATTCAAAGCGTTATTATAATTTACGCCGTCAATGCTTCTTTGGGTTTCACAGCAACATTGGGAAATCTTATCATTTATGGATGTTTCCATATTGGCAACTTGTCCGATTTGTTGGCTTAAAGCCATTTGAATGTCTTTTGCAACATTAATATTATCATATTTTGCCTGATTTACTGCTGCAACTGTTTGCGCCGTTCCTGCTGATACTGCCCCTAAAATATCTCTTGATTGGTTTTCAAGGCTTAAAGTATCAAAACCTCTTTGAACATCATTTTGAGTTGCCAGGTTTTGATACCCGATAGCATTAGCAAAACCATTGCCGCCAAAACCAAAACCACCGCCACCCCACATCAAGGCAAGGATGGCAAATAGCCAAAGACCACCATTTGAAATGTCATCTGTCATTTTTTTGCTCCTTTATAATCTGTTAACCACTCGTCATTTAAGACGGACACCATATTGATTTAAAAATTGTTCTAAATTTATTCCCTTACTTTCTGCCACATTCATTGCATATTGTTTTAATTGTTTTGGTGTTTTCCCTTGTAAGTTACTAAATAATTGTTGCATTTGCGGATTATTATTAGCCATTGATTGGAGTAAAGCCATAGGATTAGTTGTATTTTTGAACATCTGCAAAAGCTGGAAAGGGTTATTTATCATTTTTAACCTCCTTTATATCGGGTTTTAAAATTTCATACAAGCCATCTAAGCGCTCGTTAATAGCCTTAAAATTTTCTTCATAAGGATTTATATTACTTTCCTGTTCAACATGGCTTAAATCCGATTCTGCATGTTTAAATTCTTGAATTTTTGCTAGGCCTGTTTTCATGTCGAACTGTTTAATATAAATTGTATTTGTTGCTTGATCATGAAAATAAACAGGTGTCCCGTTAAAATCAGTAATAAATGAATTAACTTCATTTTTGCTTGATACGGGAATTAATTTATAATTTTGCAAATTATTTTGTACATGCTGATATTGCGGTGTATATGGATTATTGTAATTCCCGTAATTAAAACCATTGTAATTTTGCATAAAAAAACCTCCTTTGTTTATATAATAAAGGAGGTAGCCACGCCAAAAATATATACTTTTTGCTTAAAAATCTAAATTTATAATCTTTTTAAATGCGTAACTAACTTTTAAAAGTGCAAGATTTTGGATTATAAAATATTGCGCTCTGCATATTGATAGTTTTGCGCAAGTGTTTTCAACCATTCTATTTTCAACAATCCCATAATGTAAAACCCAATACTCTAACTCTGTTAAATCAGAAAGCTCCAACACTTTTTTAATTGTGTCTTTATCAAATTGTTTTAAGAGTTTTTTAGCATTAAATTTCATTTTCCGTTTTCCAAAACCACAATTACGGTTTTAATAATGTTTTTGATATATTCGGGGCCGTTAAAATTTGGTAGTTTTACATCTTTAAATTGTTCTAAATATTCAATAAATTTGTCCTTGTCTAAAAAAAACATAAGGGGTCTATTGCCCCTTAGTTCGTTTAGTTGTCTGTTTGCCAATGCCAGATTATTTAAAGTTGTTTTACCCTTTTTTGATTTCGGCAATATATGTTCAAGACTAATTGTATCGGGGGTTAGTTTACCGCCATAGATACCTTTTTTAACTGTTGGCATATTGCCTTTGAGCCATTCGGTTTTTAAAACTGATTTGTATTTGAAAGGTATCTTGTCAATTCTTTTGACTTGCATTTTATTTTGTTATTCCCTCAATTTTTGTTTTAATGAGGTCAAAAATAATTTGAGTAATCACCGGAACATTTACAATTATCAATTTTTTTAAAAAGTATTTAAA
>Ga0310786_10001649_pt1 | contig 35913 bp, 52 predicted proteins | sample AusTroGonzalo_MG_FD_203881 | JGI IMG/M metagenome (GOLD analysis project Ga0310786, IMG submission 203881) | Bovine rumen microbial communities from tropical cattle in Woodstock, Queensland, Australia - Gonzalo_03 (v2) (version 2) | ecosystem: Host-associated > Mammals > Digestive system >... | reverse complement strand
CGCGGCGGCGGCGAACGACCACATCGGATATGACCAGTCGCAACGCACCACGCTGTTCGCAGCCGCGCAGAAGGTCGGCTTCGACCTATCCGCGATAAAGACCAACGTCGAGACCGACTGCTCGGCGCTCGTGGCGGTTCTGTGCAACGCGGCGGGCTTCAAGGTATCGAAGGACATGTATACCGGCAACGAGCGGTCGAGTCTGGCAGCCCAAGGCTTCAAGGACATGCCGTACTCCGAGGCATCGCTGCAACCCGGCGACGTTCTCTGGCGAAGCGGGCACACGGTGGTCTACGTCGGCACTTCGGCGACCTACGCGACGCAGACGGCATCGCCCGTGCTCTACAAGCTGATAGACATATCGCACCACAACGCGAGCGTTGACCTGTCGAAAATCAAGGCCGCGGGCATCCACGTCATCCTCAAAGCGGGCGAGGGCACGTCCATGACGGACGGCACGTTCGAGAGCCGCGCCAAGAAATGCGAGCAGCTTGGAATCCCGTATGGCTGCTACTACTACGCGCGTGCGCGAACGGCGGCGCAAGCCAAGGCCGAGGCCAACCGCTGCCTGATGATCGTCAAGGGTCGCAAGCTGTCCTACCCGATTTACTACGACATCGAGGAGACCAGCCTCGGCTCCGTCGCCGTGACCACCACCCGCGCCTTCTGCGACGTGATCGAGAAGGCGGGCTACTGGGCGGGCGTGTACAGCGGCGATTCGTACTGGCAAGCGCATCTCACCGGCCTCGGCGACAAGTACACGAAATGGGTCGCCCGCTACGGCGTGAACAACGGCTCGCCATCATACAAACCCGTGACCAAGAAATACGACATCTGGCAGTACAGCTCCAAGGGGCGCGTCAACGGCGTGAGCGGCGACGTGGACGTTAATTACGTCTACAAAGACCTACCGGCCAAGATTACCGGCAAAACGCCGCAGACGCCATCTCAAAGCGGCTCAAGCACCAAGACCGCCATCAAGTACCGCGTGCGCCTCGCATCATCCAAGGCATGGCTCGCCGAGGTCAGCGGCGCATCAGGCTACGCGGGCAAGCTCGGCTCGACCATCGGCTACATAGCGATAAAGGGCGTCAAGCGCTACCGCGTCAAGACCGCCAGGGGATGGCTGCCGTGGGTCAAATCCTACGATGTGACGAACCTTGATACTGGATGTGCGGGAGATGGCACGCCCATCTACGCGGTGCAGGTCGACGATGTTACTGCACGATACGCTGTTCATGTGCTGGGCGGCGGATGGCTGCCGGACATGGTCGGCTTGAAAGACACCGGCGGCTCCAAGGACACCTTCGCCGGTAACGGCAAGAAGATTGACGGCTTCAGGATAAGGAGAGTCTGATGGCCGATGTGATAAGGGGCACGACCCCGAGCGTTAGCTACAAGGTGCGGTCGGATTTGTCCGGCCTCGACTGCTATCTCACCTTCGAGCACGCGCGGGGACTCGTGACGAAAACCGGCGATGACCTCACCGTCACCACCGGCAGCGACGACAGGGGCGAGTACACGCTCATCACGGCGAAGCTCACGCAGCGCGAGACGCTGGGCTTCCCCGAGGGCGGGCACGTGAAGGTGCAGGTGCGGGCTGTCAACCAGGACGGCTCCACCGCGTTCGCAACCTACGTCGCCAAGTTCAAGGCCGACGAGGTGCTGCTGGAGAGGGTGCTGCCGTTGTGATCGGCGAGCTGGCAATCTCCGACATGACGCTCCTGTTCGACCTCACGGTCGGCGGGGGCGTGGAGCTGGACGGCGAGATTCAGCCGCCCGTGGCGTACCTTCCGACGAACCCGTACCTCGGGCCGTATGAGGTCACGCCATCGATGGAGGAGCAGGTGCTCGAGACGAACGAGCACATGATGACCGCCAACGTGGTCGTGCACAAGATACCGAGCAATTACGGCCTGATAACTTGGAACGGGTCGGTTCTGACAGTCAGCTAGAAAGGACGAGAAAGTGGCGCAAGACGTAATCATCAACTCCGTGACATACGCGGACGTGCCCGAGGTCGACATCCCCAAGAGCGGCGGCGGCACGGCCAAGTTCTACGACACCGCTGGCGGCGACGCGGCGGCGGGCGACATCCTGTCCGGAAAGACCGCCTTCGGCGCGTCGGGCAGCATCTCCGGCTCGATGGCGAACAACGGCTCAACGTCGGGAACCATCGGCACCGTGAACGGCACCGTGTCCATCCCCGCTGGATACACCAGCGGCGGCACCGTGAGCCTCACGAACGTCTCCGACTGCACGAGCGCGAACATCTTGAGCGGCAAGTCCATCCTGGGCGTGAGCGGTAGCTTGTCGATGGTCTCGGTCTCGCAGGACAGCACCACGAAGGTGCTTTCCATCAGCTAGGAGCGACCGTGAGCGACATCTACCTGCTCGGAGCGACCTACCCCGACGTGCCAGCCGTCGACCTGCCCAAGTCCGGCGGGGGGACGGCGCGGTTCTTCGAGGCCACCGACGGCAACTCGCTCGCCTACGGCAGCAGCTCGTGTCTCGTCGGCACGGCGACCGTGGGCACGGGCTACGCATGGACGACGGTCTCGGGCACGGTGCTGGAAATCAACCACGGCGCGGTCGATTCGACCGTCGTCGCGTAAGGAGGCGACATGAGCTACACACCGCACACATGGACATCCGGCGAGGTGGTGACAGCCGCCAAGATGAACGCCTTGGAGCAGGGCGCTGCATCCGGGGGAGGATACGACCTCGTGCTGAAATGCGACGACGTGGATAGCATCCTCGCCGGGAACGTGACGATCGAGTCCGGCACCTTCGCGGCGGCCTTCGCCAAGGGCATGTCCGGTAAGCCGCTGTCCGTCATGGTGTACTGTGACAACGGGAACACGAGCGGCGAGAGAGTAGTGGCGAGCATGCCCGTGCTGAGCTGGTCGGTCATCGAGCAGGATGAGGTCATCGTCTTGACGGTCGCATCGTACTACGAGGATTCCGCGCTGGAGGGCGGCGACATCCTGACCTTCCTGCCGTCCAGCTGCGCATGGGTCAACATCACCGCCAACGGCATCACCGTCACCGACCCGTGGGACTAGGAGGCAAGCATGAGCTACACACCGCACACATGGACGGTAGGCGACGTCATCACCGCCGAGCGGCTGAACGCATTGGAGCAGGGCGCGGCATCCGGCGGCGGGGGATACGACGCGGAGGTGTACCTGCACCGCGAGTCGGGCAGCTCGACGTTCTCGGGCACCATCGTCTCCGGCGACTTCGCAACCCTGTCGGCCATGATAGCCGACGACACCCCTCCCAGCATCCTCGTGAGGGTCAACGACGAGTACATGACGATCAGGTACTCGCTGTCCGCCGTGGCCATCTACTACGCCGGGAACAGCTACATCAACTTCGTCGCGCCGTACATAAACGGCTACGGTCTGGTCTCCGTAGGCGACAGGATTTGCTTCCAGTGGAACTCGACCGACGACCTCGACCCCGTCTCATGGTTCGTCAACGACTAGCATGCTCACCCTGATATGCGGCATACCAAACGCTGGCAAGACCACCTTCTCCGAGAGGTGGTCTAGGAACCCCGTCCACATCGACGACTTGGAGGGGCGCAACCGCCTCAAGACCGCGCTGGAGATGGTATCGCGGGCCGAGGGCGACATATGCGTGGAGGGCGTGTATTTGCACCACGCGCAGCGCAGGGAGCTGGCGCGAGCATACGACGGAGCCAAGCTGTGCATCTGGCTCGACACGCCGCTGGACGTTTGCATCGAGCGTGAGGACAGGGGGCGCGGCACGCTCATCACGCGCAACTGCTCGGCATTGTTCGAGCCGCCGACGTTGGACGAGGGCTGGGACGAGATAGTGAGGATAAGCGGTTATGAACGTCGTGATACTCAAGAGTAAGCTGGACGCGCTCGCCAACGCCATCGGCATCAAGGCGGGCAAGCGCGTGCCGCAGACGCTCGACGAGCTGGTGGAGACGGTCGAGGGCATCCAGACGGGCGGCTCGGCGGAACCCGTCCTCCAAGCCAAGACCCGCACCATCACCGCAGCCGGGACGTTCACCGACACCCCGGACAGCGGCTACGACGGATTGAGCAGCGTGGAGACCACGGTGCCGCAGGGCGAGATGGTCGCTGACTCGACATACGGGTTCTTCACCGAAGGCGGCGTGCGGAAATGGAGATACCAGCCTTACGCCACGATAGACACGAACAACGAGCTGGGGACTCCCGGATTCATCGAGGACGGGACAAGCGCATACAGAGATGCGGTTACGTTTGGAGCTGTCCCCGACAATACCTCCGTCACCCCGACCGAGTCCTCGCAGACAATCGGTAGTAGAAATTACATGATGGAGGGCGCGGTCACGGTGAACGCCATCTCCAGCAGCTACGTCGGCAGCGGCATCACGCGCAGGGACGAAACCGACGTGTATATGGTCGATAACTACGTGTGCGTCCCGCAGGGATACTACACCGGCGACCCGGATTGGTATGAGCTGTCAAGCTCCACATGGACGGCATCAGCCGTCAAGGGAACCGTTTCCAACCATGCCATGACCATCACCCCGCAAGCCGATGGGGTAAGCGCGGGATGGTGCTATGGTACCGAGACGTGGGTGGGGACTCCCGTCACGGTTCAAGCCTCCGAGCTGGTCAGCGGCTCGCAATCCATCACCGAGAACGACACCTACGACGTAACCAACCTCGCCGAGGTCGTGGTGAACGTCAGCGGCGGCACGCCGGAGCTGCACGTCGATACCAAGGACGTGACACCGGCGAGCGCGTCGTCGTCCATCCAGTTCACCGGGCTGGCGGGCGAGCCGACCAGCTTCTCGGTCGTGTGCCGCGCAGACCTCGCCACGGGAGCCGCACCGTACAAGGTCGCGGCGGTGGCGTTCGATGGATCATCGACCATCGGCCAGTACATCACGAACACCTCCAACGCGCAGATGACCTACGACGGCTCGGGGTTCAGCCATAGCTACTCCAACGGCACGCTCACCGTAACGTCGACGAACGCCAACTTCCAAGCCGTCGAGTACCTTCTCTGCTACACCTACGGCGGCGGCACGATAGCCAGCGAGCAGGTGCAGGTCGGCAGCGGAGTCACGAGCATCACGTTCACGGGAATCAGCGACGAGCCGGAGTGCTGGGCGTGCATCTTCACCAGCAACATCGGCACGAGCAGCGGCTACACGAGAGCGCACGTCGTCGCGTTCGACGGCAGCTCAATCTACGGCATGGAGATGGGCAGCGGCAGTCAGGCGACCGCGCATTGGTCGGCATCGTTCAGCAACGGCTCGCTGACCATCAGCTCGCAATCGACGACGCAGGGCGGATACTTCCACCAGCCCGGATACTACGAACTCGTGTACGCCATCGGCGGCGGGAACTACCAGTCCAAGACCGTCACGCCCACGACCAGCCAGCAGGTGGTCTCGGCGGACAGCGGCTACGACGCATTGAAGCGCGTCACGGTCGAGGCGATACCCTCGCAGTACATCATCCCGACCGGCAACATCGCCATCACGAGCAACACGGCCAGCGGGCAGTCGCTCGACGTTTCGCAGTACGCGACCGCGACGGTCAACGTGCCAACGTCTGGCGGGGGAGCGACCGTGGCCACCAAATCGGTCACCGCATCGAACAGGCCATCGTCGCTGGCCTTCTCGGACCTGTCGGGACAGCCCATCATGTTCGCGTTGAAAGCCACGTTCACCATGACATCATCGTCGAGCACGTACTACTACGTGGACTCGATGCGCGGCTACCTGTCCAACAACGCATACACGGTGCAGGGCAGGCTTTTCCGCATGGGCAGCACGAGGCAGACGGAGCAAGTGCAGACCGGCTACACGGCGACGTACTCCAACGGCACGCTCACGCTCACGTCGACGGGCAACCGCACCACCTCGCCCGGCTGCTTCTACAACGGCTCCTACGAACTCGTCTACGTCTACTAATCATGGCGCTGTTCAACTCCGCACGCACGCTCGGTCGCTGCGAGAACATCACGGCTGTATGGAACGCCTACTGGGGCGATAAAAGGTTCATCGGCGGCGCCAAGGGGCTCGGGGGATTCATCGACGTATCCAACGAACCCGAGCGCGTCATCGTCACCGACGAGTTCGTGAAGGCCAAGCGGCCAGACCAGATCGTGGTGATGATAGCCCACGGACTGACGGGCGGGAAACTCTACGGCAACGACCAGAGAGAGGGCATCTTCCAGCGCCAGCCCGGAGGATGCGAGCTGACCGACTGGTACATCGTGAGCAGCGAGCACGGGCGCAAGTTCGCATCGAGCGCCGCGTCAATCCCCATCGAGCGGTGCATCCCGCTCGGCATGCCGAGGACGGACGCGTACTTCGGCGTGAGCAGGGGAGACGGCGGCATCGACTGGGCGAACGGGCGAACCGTATATCTGTATGTGCCGACCTTCCGCAGCCGCTACGACGCGCCCATGACGCCGCCCAGCTTCAAGCGCATATCCCGGCTCCTGGACGACGACGAGGTGTTCATCTTCAAGAGGCACATGAACATGCACCGCACCTACATCACGCGCAAGCTCGAGCACGTCGTGGAGGTGCCATCCGCAGCCGGTTCGATCCCGTACCTCATAGACTGCGATGTGGTCGCCACCGACTTCTCGTCCATCATGTTCGACGCGCACCTTCTGGGTCGGCCGGTCGTGCTCACGGCGGATGGAGCAGACCCGTATCTCGAGACGCGCGGGATGTACATGGACTACCCGCGAGACTACGCCAGCAGGTGGATCGCGGCACCGGGCAACGAGGAGCAGTTCGTCGACATGCTGCGCGAGGCGGCGGCGAACGGCCAGAAGGCCGGGGATAGGCGCTGCATGGAGCTGACCGCTGGCGCGTGCGACGGCCACTCCGCCGAGCGCGTCGCGGAGTTCGTCTTGAGTCTGGAATCGTGAGACATCGCACGAGTTCGCACGCGAAACGCTCCGATGAAAAAGTAAACCGCCGTTAAATTTGGCGGTTTACCGGGGGTTTTATGGTGGGCCCAGCAGGATTCGAACCTGCAACCAAGGGATTATGAGACGCAATTGGTGCCTCATCCCACCACGCCCCTGACCGGCGGAAATGCCGCCTGACCGGGGGAAACGCACATTTTCAAGTTACATAAAAATACATCAAAATACACCTACTTGCAGGAAGTTCGCACGAAATCGCACGCGCGACTGTACTATGCACGGGACACCTCCAAGCCGTCTAAAGCAGCATCGAGCGCATCGGCGCATCGGCGGTCGACCTCGTCGCTGGCGCGGACGTAGAAACGCTCGGTGATGTACACGCTCGCATGCCGCCCGCGCTTCGATGCCGCCTTTATATCCCCGGTCGCTTCGTAGACCATCGACAGCGACGTGTGCCGAAGGTTCTTGAAGGGGATGTACCGCACCGTGGGAGCATCGCCGCGCAGACGGTGAGCCCAATCGTACCAGAGGCGCCGCCACGCCTCCGTGACATGGTTCGGTTCCATGCCGACCATCAACCCGTCATCGCGCAGGGGGTCGAGCCAGTCACGCGCCCACTTGGGAACCATCAACCGCGCGACCGAGCCGGGGGTCTTCGGCTTGTCCTTCCCCCATGCCTTCGTCACATCGACGCACGCGCCGTCATAATCCGACCACTCCAACGCGCATATCTCGCCGCGGCGCAATCCGCACGACAGCGCCAGCACCACCGCCGTCTTCAAGGCCTCGTCCATCGGATACGACAGGATCGCGGCGACCTCGGACGGGGAGTACACGTCCTCGCGGCGAACCGTTCCGGTCTCCTGCCTGACGGGTTCGACATGGTCGCAGACGCGCTCGGGGACGTAACCCTGACGGTACGCCCAGTTCAGCACCACCCGGAGCACGCGGTAGGTCGCGGGTCTGTCTTTCCGCTGCGAGTCCAGGAACCGCTGCACGCGGGCGGGCGTTACCTCCGAGGCCATCAACCCGCCGAGGCCGGGGATGACCGACCGGCGCAGCTTCGCCTCGTAGCCGTCATACGTCGACACCGCCATGCGCCCATCGTCCACGCGCTGGCGGGCGTAATCGAGATACGCCTCCACGACCTCGCAGAATGGCCTGTCGCGCCTCGCGCCGTCCATCCCGAGCATCGAGTCTAGTACGCGCTCCGCGTCGCTCCTCGAGCCGCTGACGGTCTTGGAGACGCGCCTTGCCATGCCGGTCTCATCGTGGATCGTGGCGAACACGCGCCAGCGGTCGCGGTCGAGCCTTTGAATCGAGCCGCGCAGCCGCCTCATGCTATCCCCTCCGCCACACGACTCGTATCCGCTCGAGAGGCCATGCCCCTGACCGCGCACAACGCCATCTCGCGCCCGTTAGCATCCAGAGAGCGGTACAGCTCCAGCAATTCGCGCTCGTCGGGTTTGAGGGCGTTTGATGGCCTCGCGGGTTCGGGCTTCGGCTGGTCGGTGCGGTTGAGCAGATAGTCGACGGTCACGCCGTACAGCTCCGACAGCTTGGCAAGCTGCTCACCCTTCAATCCCTTGCCTATTCCCTGCTCCCAGTTGCGGTATGTGCCCGTTGCAACGCCTATCGCGCGGGCTGCGTCCTCCTGCGTGAACCTGCCCGACTCGGTTGTTATGGCATAAGACCGGCGGGCTTCTCCGATATTGTTCTCGAACATCTCGTCCTCCATTCCCCGAGATTTGGGGAAATTTTAACCCACTACACAAAAATTTCTTGAAAATACACGAGATTAGTGTATTATCATTCCCATCTACACAAATCTAGGGCAGAGATTGGAGGTGACATGGCTATCAAGAACATGGCATCCGAGCGCGTCCGTATCGGACTCACGCAAGCGCAGATGGCGGAGAACATCGGTATCTCGCCATCGGCGCTTTTTAAGTATGAGGCGGACGTTTCCACGGCTCCGGTATCAGTGCTTTGCAAGGTAGCGGATTTGTGCGGATGCAGTGTGGACTATTTGCTCGACCGCACGGATAAGCGGACGGCGTAGTCAGGCAGTTTGACAACCGAAGAACCCGCGGCGGCGGGGATGCATGGCGACCCCAACTCTCGACAGCACCGGCCTAGCCTACCGGTGACGGACGTTTCATCTCATGTGCATCCATATGTTGTCCTCCGATTCTCGCATGCAGACAGCGCCGTGCATCCCCATCATCGCGGGTTCTCAAACGAAAGGAGGGGAGAGTGTGCATCCTGACGGTGCGCGAGGCCGCGGAGCTGGCCAAGATGGACGCGCGATCCATCCGAATGCATTGCGCGATGGGTTCGTTTCCATGCAGGGACGTGGGCATCGGCACCAAAAAGGTCTGGCGCATCCCGCGCGAGACATTCATCAAATGGCTGAAAGGAGAGGGCAAGTGACAGCCCAGACCAAAAAGACGCGCCCCGGGGGCTATCCGAGGCGCAGACCGCGTCGTAGATACGACTATTCAGATGATACCACAAACAGCGACCGCATGTGGATGCTCGTCTCCGCAATCATGCTCGCCGCCATGTTCGCCGCGGCGGTTTGCCCCTGGGGGGCGATGTGATGGACGCGGGCAAGCGATACGTGATCCTCAAGGCTTTCGAGAAGGCGCTCAAGGAGCCGGTCAAGGACGCGAACGACGAGTTCCGCGCCGAGGTGCTGGCGCTTAGCGACGCATACGGCGTCAAGAAGGTCAGCGTCAACATCGGCTCGGTCGAGGCCGACGTGGAGCTGCGGGCGAAGAAGCCGCGCATGGACTTCCACGGCGAGGGCGCCGATTTTCTGGCGTTCATGGAGGCCAAGGGCATGCTCGTGACCACCGTCGACGAGCGATGGGAGAAGGAGGTCGCATACGTGGGCGACCGCGTGGTGTGGGTGTCGACCGGCGAGGTCGTGCCCGGCGCGTTCGTGCTCGTGAGCGAGACCGCGCCGTATCTGCAGATGGGCAGGGACTTCGACGCCGAGGCGATCCTGCGCGAGGCGAGCGAGCGCGGCCTTCTGGAACCCGTGACCGTGACGATGCTCGAAGGAGGGCACGATGGAGATTAGGACTTGCGAGGAGTACGTGCTGGCCAAACTGGCGCGTCTCCAGGACGAATACGACGAGGCGCTCGACTCGCTGCAGGAGGCGCACCGCGAGAACGACAAGGTCAGGCGCGAGCTGGCGCAGGACGAGGAGATCATCGTCTATCAGGCCGAGACGCGCGAGAAGCTGGAGACCGAGCTGGCCGAGGCAAAGGAGCGCATCCGCAGCCTCGAGGCCACGTGCAGCGACTTCGCACGCGAGCTCGACAAGCTGCGCAGGAAGGCGGGCGACGATGACCAGTAAGAGCGTCCACGACGTGCTGCACGACATCCAGGTGGCATTGAAGGTGCCGAAGGACTTGTGGAACGACTTCGGCAAGTATCCCTACCGCAACGCCGAGTCCATCCTCCAAGCGGTCAAGCCGCTGTTGCCGGACGGTTACACGGTGATATGCGACGTCAACCCCGAGGTCATGGACGGCAGGATCGTCTGCACCGCGACGGCGATGCTCGCCAAGGGCAGCGACCCCTCCGAGAAGGTGTGGACGGCGGCATACGCCATCGAGCCGGAATCGAAGAAGGGCATGGACTCCGCGCAAGTGAGCGGAGCGACCATCTCATACGCCAAGAAGTACGCGCTCGGGAATTTGTTCGCAATCGACGGGAACAAGGACAGCGACGCCGAGGCGCCGTCTAACGGCGCGAACCAGAAAGCGGCACCAAAGACCCGCAAGAAGCCGCAGAAGCCGTCAGACGGCGATACAGCGCCGCAGGTGGTGGTCGTGGATGACGTCAAGGAGGCCAAGCTCGCGCTGTTCCGCGCGATGCAAGCCTACGCCGAGCACGAGCAGAGAGACGTGGTCGCGATCATCGACGGCACGTTCGCATCCAAGCCGCCCGAGGAGTGGACGGCAGACGAGCTGCTGGAGAAGGCCGCGGAGTTCGAGGAGGCGGCGCGATGACGCAGAAGGACAGGATCGTCGCCTTGATGAGCGACATGCGCTGGCACACCAACGCCGAGCTGAACAAGATTTGCTTCCGCTACGGCGCGAGGCTTTGGGAGCTGAAGCACGAGGAGGGATACCTCATCGAGAAGCGAAACGTTCCCAAGAAGCCGGGACTAGTCGAGTACAGGTACGCGGGCCGCAGGGCCGGGATTGGAGGATAGATGTCAAACATCAACAAGGTATTCATCAGCGGGAACCTGACCCGCGATCCGGACATGCGCACGACGCAGGGCGGCACCGCCGTGATGGGCTTCGGAGTGGCCGTGAACGACCGGCGCAAGAACCCGAGCACGGGCAACTGGGAGGACGTTCCCAACTACGTCGACTGCGTCATGTTCGGCACCCGCGCGAGCGCCATCTCGCAGCACCTCGGCAAGGGCGCCAAGGTCAGCATCGAGGGCAAGCTGCGGTGGCACTCGTGGCAAGACCAGGACGGGAACAACCGCTCGAAGCTCGACGTGATCGTCGACGAGATCGAGTTCATGTCCAAGCCGAAGCAGCAGACGCAGGTCGAGGACGGCTACATACCGTTTTAGGAGAGCACCGTGGCAGACAGGAAACCCATACCAAAGAAACTAAGGTTTGAGGTGTTCAAGCGCGACAAGTTCACGTGCCAGTATTGTGGTGCGAAAGCGCCTGACGTGATTCTGCACGTCGACCATATCGTGCCTGTAGCCGAGGGCGGAGACAACGACATGCTCAACCTCGTGACCGCTTGCCGGGACTGCAACCTCGGCAAGGGAAAGAGGATGCTGTCCGATGACGCCGTCGTGTCAGCAAAGCGAAACCAGCTCGACGAACTCGCCGAGAGGCGCGAGCAAATCCAGATGATGTACGAGTGGGAGCTGTCTCTCATCGACTCCGAGAACGACGAGATCGATGCGGTCGAGTCTCTGCTCAACGAGATGACCGGAGGGTCGCTTACAGAGTCCGGCAGAAAGCACATCGGTAGCCTATGCAGGAAGTTCGGCCTCGATGTGGTGCTGAAGGCAACGCACAAATCTTTTACGCACTACGACTTCGGTACGCATGATGACATGGAGAACGCCATCGGCAAGATTGGCGGCATTTGCTTCAACATGACGCACAAACGATGCCATCAATGCAACCAGATGAAATGGCGTGCGTATAACGGCGAGGTCTTCTGCAAGGTCTTCGACGAGCGCGTTCTCGTAGAGTCTGCGGAGACATGTAACCACTTCGACCCGTGGTTCGGAGGTGATGCCAGATGAGCATCAGCCGGATGATAGACACGGGCATGTGGAACGACGCGCGGTTCGAGGAGTTCACGATGGCGGCGAAGTACGTCTTCGTGTACCTGCTCACGACCCCCGTGGCGAGCCTGTGCGGATGCTACGAGATCGGGTTCAGGCGCATCTCGATAGACACCGGACTCGAGCGCGAGAGCATCAAGGAGGCCATCGGGGAACTCGAGGACGCGGGCGTCATCGACACGGACGGCGCTACGCACGAGGTCATGCTCGTGAACTGGCCGAAGCACAACTGGAACCGCAGCCCCAAGCTCGACCGCCCGCTGGCGGACTCGATAAGGCTTGTGAAGTCGCCCAGATTGAAGCAAATCCTTGTGGAAAAGTACCAAAACACCCGCAAAATACCGTATCCATACCCTATCGATACCGTATCGATACCCTATGGATACCCTATGGATACCGTACCTATACCCCATGGATACGGTACCGATACCGCTACTATACCTATAACTACTTCTACTACTAGCAACTCCTTACAACCTACGGGTAGCAGCAGTAGCAATGATGTAGGTAGAGAAGACTCTCAAGAACAACCAGAGAGTCCTTACAGGTCGCAACAGGACGCGGGCGCGTTCATCGACGCATCGCTGACGATCTGGAACAACGTCACCGGCCAGAACCTGCGCCGATTCCCCGACAGCTCGATCGACGGACTCCTCGCCGCCTTCCACGACGGCAGGACGCTCGAGGACATCCGCTCCGTCGCCGAGCACGCGATGACGTGGGAGCCGCGCTACCGCACGCCCCACGGCGCCTTCGCCGAGGGCAGGATCGAGCAATGGCTCAACCGTCCGGGCGATACGCGCAAGGAGGCCGAGCATCCCGGCGAGGCCGACTGCCCGAAGTGCGGCGAGACCTGCTCCGCGGTCAACCCCGGCATGTACCGCTGCGACAAGTGCGACATCACCTGGAGGGCGGCATCATGACCGGCCAAGACCTCTACTCGCAGCTCCACGAGGCGCGTACCTGCGCACATGCCGCAATCGGCCAGATAGTCCCGACCGCCACCTCGAAGGCCGAGGCCGAGGTCGCGTACTGGTCGGCGCTCGAGCGCAAGATGACCGCGCTCCGCGCCAACGGCTGCGCGGCCTCGCTCGTCAAGGACATGGCACGCGGCGACTCGAAGGTCGCCATGCTGTGGGTGCGCTTCTGCACCGCCGAGGCGATCCACCGCGCCACGACCGAGGAGGTCATGCTGCGCAAGAAGGACATCGACGTGCTCAACGGCATGATAGCGCGGGAATGGAGCATGCAATGAGCCGCGACATGACGGGAACCTGCTGCATCGTCTGCGGGCGCTTCGGAGCCAACCGCCACCACGAGCCGCCCAAGGGTCTCGGCGGCGAGAGGGCGTGGAAGGGGTCGCTCGTGAGCCTATGCGGATCGGGAACGACCGGATGCCACGGCCTCCGTCATGCCGGGCGGCTCAAGCTGCGATACGACGAGAACGACGCGAGGTGGGAGTGGATGGGCGAGAACGCCAACGGCCTCACCACCCGCAACTGGACACCGTGCCACGGCGACGCATTCTGGAACGCGCTCGCCGGGCTTTACGAGGAGGAATGAATGAAACGAACGAAGATTATCGACCACGAGCTGGTCACCATGATGCCGAGCGATGCCAGGAGGCTCCTCGAGCGCAACACCGACAGGAACCGGAACATCAAGAAGAGCAACCTGAACGCCATCGTGAACGACATGGTCAACGGGAACTTCCTATCGGAGAACGGCCAGACCATCGTCATCGGAACCGACCGGAAACTCTACGACGGGCAGCACCGGCTCACGGCGCAGGTCATGGCCAACGTTCCCATGAAGTGGCTCGTCGTCACCGTCGACGACGGCGAGACGGCGTACAAGACCATCGACAGCGGCTCAAGGAGAATCGTCGCGGATTACTTCTCCAAGAGCGAGAAGAACGCGACCATATTCGCATCTGTCGCGTCATTCGCATACCTCGTCGAGGAGGGCGTGCCGCTCACATCAGCCGTGCGTGGTGTAGAAGGCAGGAGCAGACCGGCGCGTCATGCGGTCGTCGCGTATGGCGAGAAGAACTCGTGGGAGATCGAGAAGGCCACCAGCCGCGCGATAAAGATGTACATGGGGCTCGGCAAAATCGGGAAGCAGAGCGTATTCGGCAAGTTCGCGTGGCTCATCTCCTACATCGGCGAGGAGGACGTGCTCGAGGTGTTCATCGACGACTTCTGCGAGATGAGCCCGTCGAGCAAGACGGTCGTCGCGCTGAAGATGACGATAATGAAGAACTTCGCCAGAGGGGAGAGCAAGCGTCCCGACGATAAGTGGATGTTCGGGACGCTCCTCGACGGGTACGTCCACTTCAAGGAGATGGACGATACGACCATGCTCAACCGCGGATGGTCGAGGCTTGAAAAGTACTCGAAGCTCCTCGATGCCATCAGGGAGGAGCGGCGATGAGCACGAACAACTACGAGAGGCATCTCTACGCAGCGGTCATCGGGAACATCGTCAGCAGCGAGACGAACGAGCGCGAATGGAACGAGCGCGTCGAGAAGTGCAGCGCCGCGATCCACGCAGCCATCGAGAGCACGTTCCCGACGAACGCCCAGCGCATGGCGTTCCTCGGCCAGCTCCTGGTCGGCACCAAGAGCGCACTCGACGCGAAGATCGACGAGTTCATGGCCGACTACGCGAGCGACATGATCGGGTTCGATGACGGGGTGACCGAATGAACGGCTACGAACGAGAGGACAGCCACTTCGGCAGACCAGACAGCCCGCCGTGCCGGGACTGCCGCCATTTCATGCCCACCGGCCTGATGGGCTTCGCCGGCAGCGGGCGCATCCTCGGCAGGAACGAGGGCAGGTGCGTCCTCCATGGCTGGACGGTCGACGGCGACGTCAGCATGGCGGACTCCGAGCCGTGCGGATACGAGGGGAGGCCGTGATGGAGGTCAGGGGAACCGTGGCCGGGCGCATCCACAACCCCGTTCGCTGCAAGGCGCGGGTCGTGCCGAGCTGCCGCGGCTGGCTGAAGTTCGACGAGTGGGAGCGCCAGCTCGTCATCCGATGGCTGCGCGACGGACTCGGGGTCGAGGAGGTGGCCAGACGGCTGATGAGGCCGGTCGCGCAGATCGTGGCGTTCGACCCCGTGAGGCCGAACGGGAGGAGGATGCGGTAGTGGCTGCTCACGTTGAGAGAGCCATCAAGCGGCTGCAGGCGGCAGCCGAGAGCGCGGAGCAGCTCTACGGCGAGCCGCTGACCCTCTGCTACTCGGGCGGCAAGGACTCGCAGATCGTGACCAGGCTCGCAATCGAGGCGGGCATCCCGTTCACGGCGAAGCACTCGCTGACCACCGTCGACGCCCCGGAGACCGTCTACACGGTTCGCGAGACCTTCGCCGCATTGAGGGCGAGGGGAATCGACGCAGAGGTCAACGTGCCGGAGCTGACCATGTGGCGGCTCATACCGAAGAAGCGGATGCCGCCGACGCGGATGGTCAGGTACTGCTGCCGCGAACTCAAGGAGCAGACCACCGGCAACCGCTTCATCGCCACCGGCGTGAGGCAGAGCGAGAGCGCGAGGCGCAAGAGGCGGGGAACCGTTGACGTGATAGCGAGGGACAAGGCGGACAGGGAGGCCATCGGAGACGAGGTGTTCCTGTCGAACGACAACGACGAGAGGCGCAAGGCGCTCGAGCACTGCATGGCCAAGCGGACGCTGTGCGTCAATCCCATCATCGACTGGACGGACGAGCAGGCCGCCGACTACTTCTGGAACGCCTGCGCGATCCACAACCCGCTGTACTCCGAGGGATTCAAGCGCGTCGGCTGCATCGGGTGCCCGATGGTGGGAAGGAACATCCGGCTCCGCGAGTTCGCGCGGTGGCCGAAGTACCGGGATGCGTACATGCGGGCGTTCGACGCGATGCTCGACGCGCGCCGGGAGAACGGCCTCGAGACGAAGTGGGAGAGCGCCGAGGACGTGTTCAAGTGGTGGATGGAGGACAAGACCGACCCGAACCAGCTCGCCATCGACATGCTGGTCGAGGACGGGGATTAGGAGGAACGATGGCTAACCCATCGAAGGACAAGGGGACCCGCGCCGAGACGGCGGTGGCGAGATACCTCGCATCGGTCGGCGCGGACGCGAGGCGCAACGCCCTTCACGGCAACGCGGACGAGGGCGACATCCACGCCGAGGTCATGGGCAGCGTGGTGTGCATCGAGGTCAAGAACCGCAAGCGCGTCGAGCTGGCGAAGTGGATGGGCGAGACCATCGCCGAGCGCGCGAACAGCGGCGCGGAGGTCGGCTGGCTCGTCGTCAAGCCCGAGGGCGTCGGCATGGACAGGGTCGGCAGATGGTGGGTCTGCATGGAGTTCGACGACCTGATGGCGGTGATGGCGCGATGAGGCCGCTGCAAGCCATCATCCTGCTGCCGCTGCTCGCCGCCATCCCCGTGCTCGTGCTGGCCGCGATGATGAGGAGGTGCGCATGAACCTGAAACCATGCCCGTTCTGCGGGGGCGAGGCCAGCATGTTTTGTGACGAAAGCACAGATACATGGAATGTATTTTGCGATAACGTACCATGCCCGGCAGAACCCGGAACTGCCATTTGCTTCTCCGAGCAGGAGGCTATCGACGCATGGAACACGAGAGCCTACTACGAAGCCGAGCTGGATGCACTTCCGATGACCGAGGAGAACATGCGGGAGTACGGCTGGGTGCGCGAGCGGACGTGCAAGGTAGTTGGCTCGTATGCATATGGAGAGCGCGACGAACTGAAAGCATGGTTTTTGTCATGTGGGCATGAGTTCGAGTGGAACTACAAAAAATCACCGAACTATTGCCCCAAATGCGGGGCGAGAGTGGAGGAGCGATGATCCCGAGGCTGCAACCGGACGGCAGGAGGTCGCTCAAGATGTACGGCCCCGCACCCAAGCGCAACGCGCCGAGGCGCTACCCGACAGAAGCCGAGCGGCGCAAGGCCGAGCCGTGGAGACGCGATGGATACGGCGCGGAGTACCGCATGCGGAGGCAAGCCGCCATCGAGCGGACGGGCGGGCGGTGCGCGAGGTGCGGTCGGCCCGTGGCCGTGATGACGGCGGACGGTTGGCGGATGCGCGGCGGCGAGGTGCATCACGTCAGGCCGCTGGCCGAGGGCGGGCACGACGCCGGGTTGATGCTTCTGTGCGTGAGCTGCCACCGGCTCATCGACGCGGAGATGAGGCGCAGGAGGAACGGGGAAGCGTGACACGAGACGCCGGACAAATCGAGTATGAGGCGATGGTCATGCAGCGCATGGCCGAGAACGGTATGACCTGCGCCGAGATCGGCGAGGTGTTCGGCTGCCATAAGAACACCGTCCGCAACCGGCTCAAGCGCATCGGCTACGTCCGCGGCAACGAGTGGAAACATGCGCAGTTCGTGGGCATCGTGACCAAGCAAGCGGAGTCGGTCGGCTGCACCATCATCGGAGAACCAACGCGCAGGAGCACCGTGCTCAAGTGCAACACGTGCGGCACCGTCCGCGAGATAACGTGCACAACCACCAAGGGAATCACGCCGTGCACCGCGTGCAGCGTGAGGGCGACAGCCGAGCGCAACGAGAAACGGCGCATGGAATCCAGGGCGAGGGCGGCTGCACGTGCGGAGCGGCGCGAGGCAGCAGCCAAGCGCGAGCAGGTCAAGAAGCTGGCCGTGCTGCTCACCCCGAGGGTCTGCCCAAGGTGCGGCGAGGTGTTCCACTCGACGCTGGCGAGGGCGGTGTACTGTTCGGCTAAATGTTCGGAGAAGGAATGGAAGGGCGCGATCCGCAAGCGCATCCGCAAGTATGGCGTCGAGTACCAGCAGGGAATCACGCTCGGCAAGCTGACCGCACGCGACGGCATGCGCTGCTACATCTGCGGGAAGACATGCGACTGGAGCGACAGGCGGTGGGGAAACCTCGGCCCCGACTATCCGACGATTGACCACGTCATCCCGCTGGCCAAGGGCGGCGGTCACACGTGGGGAAACGTGAGGGTGGCATGCGCCAGATGCAACTCGGACAAGCGAGACGTCGACCTTGTCGAGGTGTATACGGGTGAGAATGGTAGACCGGGTCAAGGCTTCACCCCGCCCCAACCCCTCCTCCGTGAATTCGGGAAATTGAAGTTTGGAGGTCAAGATTCCTAGGACTTGGGACGATTTGGAGGTCAAGTACCTCATCAAGCACGCCGGACGCGACACCGTGCACGACATCGCGTCGGTGCTGGAGCGCTCACGCCACGACGTCAGGCGCGAGTGCGCAATCCGCGGCCTGAACGCCCGCGCACCCAAGTCGGCGCTCACCATCTGCCCGTCGTGCGGCAAGGCGAGGACGGGCATGTCGCGCCTGTCGGGCCTTTGCCGCGTCTGCACCGTCGACGTCAACATCCGCAGAACCAAGGCCATGATCGCGCTTGAGCTGGCATCCGCGCTGCCCGAGTTCAAGCGCGAGCACGGCCACCTGTTCGAGCCGCGCGTGGCGAGGGCGCAGCCCGTCCCGAGGCCGCACATGCCGAGGACGGCGACCCTATCGCCAGCCGAGCGGCAGCGCGTGGAGGACGAGTACGACGCCGCCATCGAGCAGGTGGAGCTGGTCGAGGCGAGGCGCGAGTACACCGCCGTGCGCGTCCGGCTGTACCGGCTGCGCGTGGCGCTAAACGATAGGAGGCCGTGATGGTCTGGAGGATTTGCCCGATATGCGGCGTTCGGTTCGAGGCCGTCGACAGGCGGCGGAGATACTGCTCGACCAAGTGCAGGTCTGTCGCAAGGAGGCGGCAGGAGGCGATTATGACCGCCTTCCCCGACATGCCGTCGCAAGCTCTCGATATGCAGGATATGGCGTGCACGTTCAGGCACATGGCGAACGAGACGCTGGCGCTCGCCGCGGTGTCGCCGCCCGAGGTCGAGATGGTGTGCCGCAGAATCGCCGAGAAGGTCATCGACGCGCTGGACGCGGAGGGTCTGTGATGGCTAGAGGACGCAAACCCAAGACATACGCCAAGGCACGCGGCGGCATCGTGCCCGTCGAGGCCGTCAACGCGCAGATCGTCGAGGTCGACATCCCCATCCCGCCCAGGATAGCCAGCGACCCCGACCTCTCCGAGAAGTGGGCGCTGTGCGTCGACACCCACTCGCAGCTCCGCCCTGAGGACGCGCCGCTCATCGAGGCGTGGTGCGTCTGGGCGGTCATCGAGGACAAGTGCGCACCCGCGGCGCTGGCGCTCGATGCCGAGGCCGTCCGCACCCACGAGAAGGCCACGACGATGCTCATGCGCCTCGCGGACGCGCTGCACCTGTCGCCCACGGCACGCCAGCGGGCGGGTCTCATCGAATCGGTCACGCGCTCGTCGCAGCTCGACGTGGCGGCGAAGACACGCGCCGAGTTCTACGCTAGGGGCGGCAAGTGAAACGCAACCGCTCGAAGAAACGCCGCATCACCGCGAGGGGACGCGAGGAGGCCGAGCTGCTGGCCTACTACTGCGAGACCCACGTCAGGCACGCCGGAAACAAGCCGAGGTACTACGGCAAGCCGTTCATCTTGGAGGACTGGCAGTGGGAGAACATCTGGCTCCCCGTTTTCGGCACCGGCAAAATCGAGGACGGGCGCTTCAGCCGCCACTACCGCACCGCGCTAATCGGCCTTCCACGCGACTACGGCAAGACCGAGCTGATATGCGCCATGCTGCTCTCCGAGGCCAACATGAACCCGGTCTCGATGGGCCAGTACGGCGTGGTGGCCTACTCGAAGGAACAGGCCGCCAAGATTCTCGCAACCTTGGGCGACATGATCCGCCAAGACCGCGACCTGCGCACGCTATGGGAGGCCAACCGCAGCGAAATCCTCAACCGCGAGACCCGCGCCGTGATAAAGGTCTTTCCCTACTCGGAGGCCGCGCTGCAATCATGGCACTTCAACGTCCTCATCGCCGACGAGCTGCACGTCTGGAAGAACGCCAGCGTCTACTCCGCGATCCGCTCGGGCATGGCTCACGTCGACAATTCCCTGCTGCTGGCCATCACGACCGCATCGGAGGCGCGTAGCGGCTTCTTGTGGGACTGGATAAACGGCAACCCCGCCGAGGGCGTGAAATCCATCCTCGACGACCCAACGGCATACATGTGGTGGCACGGCGCGAACGACAGCGACAACATCGAATCGGAGCGGACGTGGGAGCGGCTGGCCATCCCGTCATGGGTCACCGTGGGCAGCATCCGCGACCTGCGCGAGTCCATGCGCTACCGCGATTTCGAGCGCTACACAATGAACCGGTTCCCGCTCGAGAAGGGTCTCGACCGCTCCATGCGAATCACCGACATACAGGCCTGTATCGCCAACGGCGGCGGCTTCGACTTCGAGCAGCCGTTCACGCTTGCCGTCGACGGCGCGGTGCGAGGGGATGCGTTCGCCCTCGTGGCGCATCAGTTACGCGACGGTCGCCACCACTTCGCCGAGTGGGTCTACGACACGCCGCCGCCAGATAGGGGATACTACGACATCGGCGCCATCGGCCAGCTCGTGGCCGGTCTCGCGCAGAAGCATCACGTGGCCGTGGGCATCGACCCCGCACGCCTCCTGCTATGGGCGAACGAGCTGCAAGATAGCTGGGGCGTGGAAATCTACGAGATACAGCAGTCCAACGCCATCATGTGCCCGGCATCCGCGCTCGTCGTGAACGCCGTCAGAAGCCACTCCGCGAACCTCGGCACCTGCCCGAAGCTCGCCGAGCACCTCGCCAACTGCCGCGACCTGCGCCGCGAGCCGTGGGGATACCGCTTCACCGCCGACGCCCACGGGCAGGGGAGCGACCGCATCGACGCGGCGATAGCGGCTGCGATGGCCATGTGGATGACCGAGACCATGCCCGAGCGCACCGAATCCTTCGCGGAATCCGGGGGCATCTGGCTCCTGTAGGAGGGCGAGCGGCCAGCGTGTTACATCCGCTTGACAATGAAAAGTGGATTAAAACGCAACCGAAAGGCCGCTGAATGAGAACACCCCGCGAGACGATGCGCGACTGGCTCGGCGTTAAAGACCAGATGACGCCCGTCACGGCCGGTTCGTACTCGCCTATGGAACTTTTGGACGCGCTACCGCCACGAACCGCCGTCGACCGTTACGGCGCTTTACTCTCCTCCGACTTCCTCGCTTGCGAGACCGCCAAGGCGCGGGCGCTCCGCTCGCTGCCCGTCCACGTCATGCGCAAGGGCGACCACGGCCCCGAGAAGGTGCCCGAGCATCCTCTTAGCGCGGTTCTGCACCGCCCGAACGCGCTCATGGCGTGGGGAGACCTCGTCGCGTGGGCGGTTCTGCGGCGCGACGTGCTGGGCACCGCCTACATCCGCGTCTACCGCGACGCCCGCGGCAACATCCGCGAGCTGCGACCCGTGACCGCGCCCGTCTCCATGAAATTCGACAAGGAGACCGGCGTGGCGCTTTGGTACGCCGCGCAGGACACGCTGAACGATATGTGGGAGTGCCGCGAGGACGACGTGATCGTCCTCAAGACCGACATCTCCGAGGACGGCGGCATGACCGGGCGCTCGATAGCGGAGAAGGCCGCGGACGACATCGGATTGTCCGTCGACCTCGTGCGGTTCTACCGCTCATTGTTGGAGAACGGCAACCATTTCCAAGGCTACCTCGAGACCGACCAGAGATTGACCAAGGACGACCGCGAGGCCATCCGCGAGTCGCTGGACGAGACCCGCGGCCCCGACAGCGCGGGCGCGATCCGTTTGTTCGACCGCGGCGTGAAGTACCACGAGGTCAGCGCCAAGCTCGAGGGCATGGACTTGATAGCCCAGGAGAAATGGGTCTTGCAGAAAGTCTGCCGCGCGTGCCACGTGGACATGCACCACGTGTTCGCCGACGAGGGCGCAGCCGCCACCACGGCGACGGGCGCGGACATCGACTTCGTGAAGAACACCGTGCTCCCCGAGGTGACAGCGTTCGAGCAAGCGCTCCAACCCGTCCTCGACCGCGCCGCGTCATTGGGCGGCAAGGATAGCGGCTACTACGTCAAGTTCAACCTCAACGGCCTCATGCGAGGAGACTTCACCAAGCGCATGGAGGGCTACCGCATCGGCGTGTACGCCGGAATGTTCACCCGCCAGTACGTGGCCGAGCAGGAGGACATACCGTGGCTCGAGGGCCAGGACAAGCTGCTCCAGCCCACGGCCTACTACATGGTCGACGAGGACGGCGTGCCCTACATCCCCGCAGCTGGCACCAACGTCGACCAGCGCGGGCAATCGGACGGGCAATCCGGCATCGACGAGAAGGCCGTCTCCGGGGCGCTGGCTCCGCTTTTGAACGACGCCAAGGAGCGCATCGCCAAACGCGCCGAGCGCGACGGCGACACGCCCAAGACCCGCAGCTTCGCCCACACGGTTCTCGACCCCGTGGCCTTCGCGGCGGCGCAGCTGGGCGAGTTCATCGAGACCGAGCAAATCATCGAGGAGGCAATCAATGGAGTTCTGGAAACTGACTAAAAACGACGCCGAGTCGGTGACCATCGACCTGTACGGCGACATCGGCAGGGACGAGTGGAGCGACGAGGAGTCCGTGGGCGCCAAGGAGTTCATCGAGGCGGTGCGCGAGGCCAAGGGCAAGGCCATCGACCTGCACGTCAACTCGGGCGGCGGGTCTGTTTTCGACGCCTTCGCCATGATGACCGCGCTGGCGCAGCACGACGGCAAGGTGACCGCCCACGTCGACGGCATCGCCGCATCCGCTGCCAGTTTCCTGCTGGCAGGTGCGGACGAGGTGCGCATGAGCAGCGCCGGGTTCATCATGATCCACGACGCCAGCACCGTGGCATGGGGCAACTCGCAGCAGATACGCGAGACCGCCGAATGGCTGGACATGATCGACCACCAGCTGGCTGGCATCTACGCCAAGCGCGGCAACCGCACCGCCGAGGAGTTCAAGGCCGCTATGGACGCGACCACGTGGCTCGACGCTAATCAGGCCGTCGAGTGGGGTCTCGCCGACCACATCGACGAGGCCGTCGCCGCAGCCGCGTGCATCACGGCAGACAAGCGCGTGCTCGAGACCGCGCCCGCAGCTGCGAACATCCTGCGCGTGGTCGAGCCGCAGAACATCACGCAGGAAATCATCGAGACCGTCACCGAGTGCGAGGACGGCATCTCAATCACGGCATCAACCGACCTAGAGGGCGAATCCGAGCCGCAGGAGCAGCCGGTAGCGCAGGAGCGCGTCGTCATCGTGGACGGATGCATCTACCGCCTAAGTGCGGAAACGACCGATTAGTCAAGAAGGAAGGAGCATCGACATGACCATCGTCGAGCTGCAGAACAAGATCGTGGCCTACGAGGGCCGCATCGCCGACCTCATGGCCGGGGAGCCGACGGACGAGAACGTCCGCGAGGCCAAGGCCATCGAGGGCCGTCTCTCCGAGTGCCGCGACATGCTGATGGCCGAGGCCAAGCGCGTCGCCGAGGAGAACACCGCCATCAAGGCATCCGCCAAGCCGGTCGCCGAGCCCACGTTCATCGAGCGCGTCCTCGGCCCGAAGGACAGCTTCACGGAGCTGACCCCCGGCTGGAAGGTCACCGTTGACACGGCTTACGCGCCGTCCGCGCTGCCCATCCCCGAGAAGTACGACACCAACCTCCCCGGCGCCGTCAGGCTCCCGGCTGGCATCGTCTCCACGCTGCCGCAGGCCCGCACGAACGAGGCCGAGCACTACTTCCAGCAGCCCGCCTTCGATAACAAGGCAGCCGCGTGGACGAGCGGCAACAAGGCCCAGTCCGGCCTCGAGTGGCCGCTGGCCGTCGCCAACCTCGAGACCATCGCCCATTACATCCCCGTCCCGAAGCTGGCCGTCCGCAGGTACCGCAACCTCGAGTCGACCATCTCCGGCGCCCTGCTGATGGGCCTCGAGCAGGTCAAGGACGCCCACGTCGTCCTCGGCTCCAACGCCTCCGGCATCGTCGGCCTCGCAAACCAGACCGGCATCCAGACCTACACCAAGGGCCAGACCGAGAACATCTACGACATCGTCGTCAAGATGGCCGCGAAGGTTCGCGTCAAGTCCGGCTTCGCGCCCGACTGCGTCGCCATGCCGACCAGCATCTTCGCCGACATCAAGACCGCCAAGGGTCAGGACGGCCATTACCTCTATCCCGAGATCGTGCAGAACGGCACCATCGACGGCCTCCGCATCGTCATCGACGAGAACCTTGCCGTGGCCTCCGGCGACACCATCACGAACGGCATCATGGTCTACTTCTCTGGCGCCGCGCAGTTCCTCGTGGCAGACCCGGACGAGGTCACCATCGGACTGACCGACAAGCAGTTTATTCAAAATGCCTACACCCTGCTCGCCGAGGGCACCTACGCTCTCAAGGTTCCCATCCCCGCTGGCTTCTGCTATTGCAGCTCCGTCAGCACCGAGCAGGGCGGCTCCGCCGAGTAAAGGAGGCACGACATGTTCATCGCCAAGCGCACTGAGCGCGACGGAATCCTCATAGCTTACGAGGGCGAGGCCATGTCGGAGGCGGAGGCCGTCCGTCGCGGCCTCCTGCCCGAGCCTAAGCCCGAGCCTGTGAAGAAACCGGCAGCGAAGAAAACGACCACCCGCAAACCGGCTGCGAAGAAGGCACCGGCGAAGAAGGCCAAGGAGGCATAGATGCTTCTCACCGAGGGCATGTGCAACAGATGGGCGGCGGGCGACGGCCCCGTCTCGATGGCCTACCCGTCGACCGGCACCGTGAACGTGACCTGCGGCGACGCCGTGGAGGTCGCGGAGATCGTGGACGGCATCGCGGAGCTGACGGTCGCCCAGGCGCTCGCGCTCATGCCCGCGGTCGGCATCTACGACCTCGAGTGGGGCGCGGTTCCCGTGACCGTCGAGCGCGTCGGTTCCCGATACACCACACGAGCGGCTGTAATCGCGTATGGGCGGCGCAACGGGGATGACTTCGACAACGAGGCGAGGTATCCCGAAACCGCCTTCCAGGTGGCGATACAGAGCGCCGAGGAGGCAATCGAGAACGGCACGCGCCGCTCGTTCTGCCGACGCTCCGCGACCGTCCACCTGCTGCCCGGACTCAACGAGCTTCCCTTCGAGGATGCCGTGAGCACCACGACCGGCCAGCTGCTCCACGGGCGGCAAATCAGGGCGGACGAGGAGGGCGACGCGACCGTCACATACGGCGCTCTCTTCGACCAGCGCATCCGCGACGCCGCCACGCAGCTCGCCGCATCGTACCTGCGACCCCGCGTGGGCGCGGAGAACGTGCGCGGGCAGTCTATGGACGGCGTCTACGTCAGCTACACGCTGGCGACCGGCGAGGAGGGCGGCGAGACCGGCCTCCCCGAGGTCGACGCGGTCATCGCATCGCACCGCAGCCATCGGAGCGTGGTCATGTGAGCACGACCAAGGACATCACCGGCCCCGCGATCCTGCGCATCTACGAGGACGCCAAGGCGATATTCGACGAGGGGGCGCTCGATGGGAGCGTCCCCGCGCCGCGGGTGACTTTAGACCTGCCCGCGACCGACCCCGAGCCGTTCCATGTGTTCGTCTGGGGTCAGGCGCGGGAGTTCGTGAATGTGACGTTTTTGACGCACAAGGTCTACCTCGTCACCTTCAAGGTGCGCATGACCTTGGTGGCATCCGGCTCCACGCCCGAGGACGCGGCGAGGATAGCGAACGCCTATCTGGCCAAGGCCGTGCAAATCACCTTATGCGACACGCAGCTCGGCGGCGCTGCCGAGGAGCTGGGAGTGCCGCAGATCGTGAGCAGCGACGCATGGGTCGACCAGTCGGGGAGAAGACACGCGGGCTACCTGCTCGAATACGAAGTCAGCAAATCCGTGGCGGCAGACCCCGCCATCGAAGAACTCATAGGAGGCATTGAATGAATCGAAATTATGGATTGTTCGGCCTCGCCAAGGCAAGCGCGTCGGCACCCGCGGTCGACTTCCCGGCCAGCGCATCCAGCGCGGGCATCGACGCCGCTGTAAACAACGAGGCAGTTCGCGTGACCAACGGGGCGCGCGACACCACTGTCGGACGCTACATCACGGGCACCGACAGCACCGCCAGCGTCACCACGCTGGCATTCCCGATACAGGTGGGCATGTTGCTCTACGGCGCTCTCGGCTCCGACTCCGTGTCGCGCGTCGGCTCGACGGCCTACTACACGCACGACATCACCATGGCCCAGGCGCTCCCCGAGCTGAACTTCTTCCAGCAGGTCGGCTCCTCGAGCGCGGCCATGCAGAAGCTCGCCAAGGCCAAGGTATCGAGCCTCAACATCTCCGCCGAGGGCGTCACGCCACCGGCCATCACGATGGAGATGACAGGCACCGAGGCCACGTGGCTGGCCACGACGACGTGGAGCGGCCCCGGCAATGCGATGGACGAGTGGTTCACGAGCGCGGGCGCGACCGTGCTGCTGGCACTGTCCGGCGACGAGCCGGGCGCCGTGCCCGCCTACATCGCGCTCAACAGCTTCGAGACGACCATCGACTCGCCGCTGACGGCCATGCGCAAGTTCGGCTCCGTCGCGGCCTCCGAGGTCGCGGACGGCGCCTGCACCGTGAGCGTGACGCTGTCGGGCACGTGCTCGGACACGAAGGTGTATCGCATCGTCAAGACCGGCGCCGATGACGGCACCGACGTCAGCTCGACCATCCTCACCGGTGCGCTGCAGGTGACCTTCCCGCACATCAGCGACGACGACCAGTCGCTCGTGCTCAAGTTCCCGGCCATCCCGTGGAACTGCGAGGCGCTGAACGTCGACGTCGAGGGCGGCCCGTTCGACCTGACGCTTTCGACCGACGGCGCCATCGCCGAGGACGGCACGTCCATCGAGGTGCTGCTCACGAACAAGCAGACCACCGCCTACGGCGCATAAGACGTTCTCACAACCTGCAAGGGGCGGCTCCTTCGGGGGCCGTCCCGCCATATACGGAAGGAGCATAGATGGCCAAGAAGAAACTCGGGGCGCTGGAGTTCGAGCTGACCTTCAAACCCTACGACGGCGGCAAGGCCGTCAAGACCGTGACCACGCCGAGCATGTGGGCGCTCGCCGACGAGTGGGTCGACTCGCTGCGTGCGGCCGGGGGTCATACGCCCGAGTGGTACGACTCCAAGCTGGGCGGCGCGATCTTCGCGCTGGCCGCGATGGACATGGGCCTCATCCCCGAGGCACCCTTGGGCGTGGCGCCCATCGCCGAGCTGCTGAACGCCTACGACATCGACATGGTCGGCGGCGACGAGACCGGCGAAAACCCTACGCCGACCGACCCGGAGGACGGCCCGGCTCCGGAATAGGCGACGTGGTGTCCATGCTGGCGCTGAAAAGCGGCCAGCCCATCGGCACGCTGCTCGACCTCATCCACGCCGAGCGGCGCGTTTTCGATTCCCTATGGTACATGTCATTCCCGCCCGAGGACGCCGTGACCGACGTGGACGCGGTTCTGAACCGCTGATGTTACACCCGTTTAATACTTGGTTGAGGTGACCAACGTGGGCATAGGGTGGGTTAAATAGATGGGTTTGGATATCGACATGAAGCTGGATGGCGTTGACAAGGTGTCAATCGCCTTGCGCAACGCCCAGCCAACGCTCAAGCGTGATACCGTGCCCGTCATGCAAGCCGTCGCAAACGCCGTCGCGCGTGGCGCGGAGGGCAGGGCGGTTCCGCATCCATCCGGCCTGTACCGCATGCGCGGACGCGCCAACTCCACGCCCGCATATATGACCGAGAAGGTCGGGGAGTATTGGTTCCGCGTCTCCACTAAAGGCCCCGGCGAGGCCATCTCCGAGTTCGCACGCCTAGCCATCACGCCGCAGGGCGCGGCTATGGTGCGCGAGCTTGACAACATATACGGCAGGGGAGGCGGCAGCGGCAACGGTCGCATCCTATGGGCGACGATGGACGACATGGCCGACTCGCTGGTCGACCAGATACAAGCCGCCACCGACGTCGCCGCCAAGGACATCGAACGGCAGATGGGGAGCGTGTAAATGGCAGGACGAGGCTCCGTCAAACTGTCGATTTACTCGACATTCAAGGACGATGGCACAAAGAAGGCCGAGCGTGCGCTGGCGCAATTCGCCAAGAAGTACGGCGAGGTCGACAAGGCCACCGGGAAGGTCAAGCTGAACGGCATATCGCAGCAGCTGGCCGAGCAGTCAGTCAAATGGGATCAGCTCTCGCAGAAGTGCTACAAGTTCGCCGGGCGGCTCGACAAGGCGGCCAAGAAGTTCGCGCCGTTCTCCGCAGCCGCGGCGGCGGCATTGGGCGGGTCTGTGAAGCTCGCCAGCGACTTCGAGGACGCGATGGCGAAGGTCGCCACCATCACCGACAAATCGGTCATGAGCATGGACGAGATGGGCCAGCAGCTCCTGGACGTTTCCAACAAGACCGGCGTGGCCGTCACCGAGCTGGCCGAGGCCGCGTATCAGGCGCAATCCGCGTCCGTGGACACCGCGCACACCGTGGAGTTCGTCGCCACCGCCTCCAACCTCGCAAGGTCGGGATTCACCGAGACCGCCACCGCCGTCGACGTGCTCACCACCGCCATCAACGCCTACGGCATGGAGGCATCCGACGCGGAGTCAATCGCCGACAAGCTCGTGCAGACGCAGAACATGGGCAAGACGACGGTCAACGAGCTGTCGCAATCCATCGGTCAGGCGATCCCGACAGCCGCGGCCTACGGCGTGAACCTCGATAACCTGCTCACGGCGTACGTCTCGCTCACGAAGCAGGGCATCAACACCGCCAACGCCACCACGTACCTCAACGGCATGATGACCGAGCTGGCGAAGGAATCCTCCGGCGTCTCCAAGGTGCTCAAATCCGAGACCGGCAAATCCTTCGCCGACCTCATGGCGGACGGCAAGTCGCTCGGCGACGTGCTCGGCATCCTCTACGACAGCGTCGGCAAGGACTCCAACGCCTTCGCCAACATGTGGGGCAACGTCCGCGCGGGCAAGGGCGCCCTCGCGCTCGTCAACGGCGGCATCGACGACTTCAACGCTCAATTGGCGGGCATGGGCGACTCGGCGGGCAACATGAGCGCCGCGCTCGAGGACTTGGAGACCCCCGCATACAAGGCACGCAAGGCGCTCAACGCATTGAAGAACACCGGCATCCAGCTCGGGCAGCAGATACTCGCCGACATCGCGCCCGCTCTCGACCGCATGGTGCAGAAGGCGCAGGAGCTGTACGAGAAGTTCAAGAACCTGCCGAAATCCACCAAGTCGATGATCGTCAAGCTGCTGGGCGTGACCGCCGCGATGGCTCCGCTGCTCAAGCTCGCAGCGTCCGGCGTGAGACTGTTCGCCGACTTCGCGCACGGCATGGGGTCGCTCACCGCCAACCTTGCCAAGTTCGCCGCCAAGGGCGGAACGGCTGCGAGTGTGGCCGGGAAGCTCGGCACCCTGCTCAAAGGCCCCGTGCTGCTCGGCATCATGGCCGCGGTCGCGGGCATCGCCCTGCTCGTCAAGGCGATAATGGACTGGAAGAAGCGGCAGGACAATCTCGTCAAGGCGACCGATGGCCTCGTCAAGGCCACAAAGCCGCTCGACATGGAATCGCGCAACGCAGCCGAATCGCTCGGCGACATGGGAGACGCGGCGAAGAGGGCATCCGTCGACGTGGACGCGCTCGTGGAGAAACAAGCGCAGCTCGCCGACACCATCGCGCAGCGCAACTCCGACGCGCAAGCCGAGATAGCGATGCTCAATCAGGCCAAGGACACCATCGACCAGTACGCCAACGTGACCGGCCTATCCGCGCAGGAGCAGGGCAAGCTGCAAGCCGCCATCGCGCTAGTCAATGACGAGTGCGGCACGCAGTACACCGTGACGGACGCGGTAAACGGCGTGATCAAGGACGAGGCCGGTAACATCCTCAAGACCACCGACGCCATCGACAAGTACATCGAGGCGAAGAAGAAGCAGCTCAAGCTCGAGGCGCTTACCGAGAACCTGAAAGACCTCTACAAGCAGCAATACGAGAACCAGGAAGCGCTCACGCAAGCGACCGAGGAATACAATCAGGCGCTCGCAGACCAAGCCGCTGGAGCCAACGCATCGTCAATCGAGGCGAAGCGCCTATCAGACCAAGTGGACGCAGCCGAGTCTAAGATGAACAAGGCCAAGGACGCGCTCGACTCCACGAACAAGTCGCTCGAGAACACCGAGAAGGCGATGGGCAAGGCGACCAAGGCCACGCAGAAGGCCGGGTCGGAGATGGACAAGTTCGCCACGACCGCCACGACCAAGGGCGCGAAAGCCGCCACGAACTTCGCCGCTGGCATCATCGCCAACGCTGGCAAGGCATCGAGCGCAGCGGCATCTATGGCGAACGGTGCCAAGACCGCGGCATCCGTGGACACCTACTCGCTCGGCTATAACTTCGCAATCGGCATGAAGAACGGCATCGTGGCGGGCGCTGCCAAGGTCGCCAACGCAGCAGCGAGCATGGCCACGAGCGCAGTCCAGGCGGCGAAGAAGGCCGCGGGCATCGCGTCTCCCTCCAAGGTCATGATGGAGGTCGGCGAATGGTTCGGCGAGGGATTCGAGCTGGGCATCGAGGACATGACCCGCGACGTGGCCAACGCAGCCCGCGGCATGAGCAACGCGGCTATAGGGCAGTTCGACCAGCGCCCGACCTATCAGGGCGGCTATGGCGGCGGCTCCGTGACGAACGTCTACATCGACGGCGCGAGGGTCAACGACGACCCCGCCATCCAAGCCGCCACGCTCAACCTTCTGACCGAGATGCGGCGGCTGGCGTATGTGTAAGGAGACAGCATGACCACCATCTACAGCGGATACGACAAGCCATCGGTGGTAAGGCTCGTCATCACATCCGGCACGACCATGACGAGCGACCCGCACCCCATCATCGTCGTGAACTACGGCGACTCGCTGTCGCTGCATCCCGTGTGGATCAGCAGCTACGTGGGCGCTCAGGTGCAATACCGCACCCGCTCGCGCAAGGCGTACAGCTCGGGACTATCGGATGACCCGTCCGGCGCACCCGTGTGGACGGAATACGCCGCATGGGCTTCGCCGGGAACATCGGCGACCACCAACTCCATCGTGACGTACAAATCCGGCAATAGCACGTATAAATTCCGCTGCGCGACCGGCATCACGCTCTCATACAGCTACAATATCTCGACCTACGACATGCACGAGGTGCAGATCAGGGTGCGCGTCTACTCCACGCAGTACGACCGCGCCAGCGAGTGGGCATACGTGACCATCCCGGTCGTGTTCCAGCCGCGGCTCACATCGTGCAGCGCGGTCACGACCGCACGCGGCGGCATATCGGTCACGTGGGGCACGAACTGGGTCAGACCATGCCGTCTCGTGCTCTCCAACGGCCTCGACGAGCGCTCCGGCTCGGTCGTGGGCACTTGGGAGGGCAAGCGCGAGGCGCAGCTCGACACCACCGTGGAGTTCGCGGAGGACGAGCTGGTAAAGGGTCGCAACGCCATCAAGGGTTCCGCGTGGGTAGCGGACGCGAGGATAATCAGCGAGGACGGCGCGGGCTACGGATACGGCGCGGACGGCGGGTGCAGCTCGATAGCGTACAGCGGGAACAAGGGCTACAAGGTCACGCCATCGGCTCACACGGACGCATCGAACGTCCCCGTGCCGACCATCTCCGTCACCACCTCCAGCGGCGAGAAGGCCGTGCTGTCCATCAACTGCAACTGCTACGAGGTCGTGGCACGCGCGAGCTGGACGGATGCCGAGGGGGTTCAGTTCGCCGGGTATCTGGAGACGGGCGGATCGTCGCCCAACTGGACGGCAACGCTGGACGCGCCGCCCTTGGGAACCGAGATTACCATCTCGATAGCGTGCTGCAACAACAGCGGCGGCTACCGCAACGCCACCAAGACGCTCACCATCTCCTCCGACTCGCACTGCCACCTCGACGGCGACGGCGACCACCTGGAGCTGAAATACGACGGCGACTTCCAGCAGTCGACCACGGTCACCGGGGAATCGGTGCTCACGGCTGGCAGGAAGTTCCCCGTGTCCCGTCACGGCACGACCGTCACCCGCTCGCTGCGGGTGAAGGGCACAATCGCCTTCCCCTCGGCGCTGTCCTTCGGCGACATGGAGCTGGCGGCGCTCAACGTCCTCGACAAGCCGCACGACTGGCTATTTAGGAACCCGAAGGGCGTGCGCAAGCACGTCAGGGTCACATCGTGGTCGACCTCGCAATCCACCGAGCAGCTTGGCAGGGTCGCGGAGGTAACGATAGACATGGAGGAGGTCGGCTAGATGGACTGGACGGCCTCGGGCATAGCCAACAGCTTCGAGTTCGAGACGCTGAACAGCGGCCTGAACCACACCGGCTGGCTCGATAGCGTGACCGGGGGCAGGATAACCGAGTCATACCGCGGCGACTACAGAGTGACCGCATCGCTGGAACTTGACGGCGATATGCCCTCCATCGACGGCTACATTCGCATCTGGCACATCGCGGAGCTGGGCGGCGAAACCGTCCGCACCATCCTCGCCACGCTTGTTCCAGACGAGCCGCAGATGGAGTACATATCGGGTCGCTGGACTGGCTCGGTCGACCTGTACTCGGGCATGAAACGCATGGCGACCTCCCTGCGCGTGAAGGACATCGCAATCGCCAAGGGGCGCAATCTCTCGGAATACTGGGAGGGTCTGGTCACCGGCCCCGGCTCGGTCGCCTATGTCTCTCCGGGCATCGACACCACAAAGACCGCGGCAAAGGCATACGTCCTGGAGTTCGGCGAGACATGGCTCCACGAGGCGCACATGATGGCCGACGCATTGAGGGCCTACATCGAGGTCGACGCGGAGGGTCGCGTCTGTCTGGTTCCCTACGTCGCGCCCGGACGGCGCAGCGCGTCATGGCGGCTCGAATCCGGGGCGCAATCCATCCTCATGTTGGGGGTCGGGCGCGATCCCGCCGAGATGGTCAACCGCGTCATCGCGCGATACGAGGTCGACGGCAAGAAATACTACTCCACGGTCGACCTGCCAGCCGAGCACCCGTGGAGCTATTCGCAGACAGGGCGGCGCGAGACGTTCTCGCTCGACGTGGACTCCGTCGCCTCACCCATACAGGCCAACCTCGACGCGCTCGCTGCCGCCGAGCTGGAATCGCAGACGAGCATCGGCGCGAGGTACGAGGTCAAGGCGCTATTCGACCCGCAGGTCACGGTCGGCACCGTGGGCACCGTGCTCTACGCCGACTCGCCCACGGGCCAGCTATCAATCACCGGGTTCGTCGCTCAAAGGGAAATCGAGCTAGACCCGGTAATGCAGATGACGCTCACGCTTGAGGAGGCGATGGAATGAGCCTGAACGGCAAGATAGGACTCGCAAAGGATTTATTCGGCACGTCCAGCGAACCCGTGCAGTCGGTCTCGCGCGTATACGGCACCGCGACGGCTGACAGCTCAGGCGGCACCGTCTACGTGCAGATAGAGGACGGCGACGTGATCGAGGCGGGCACAATCGGCTCCATCACGCAAGGCCAGACCGTGACAATCCACGTTCAAGGCGGCGAGCCGCAGGTCATCGCAGCCGAGGGATGGGGAGACTCCATCCAGTCATCCGTCGACGAGGCCGTGGAGGTCGCCAACGCCACCGGGCAGCACTTCTGGGAGGACGACAACGGGGCGCATGTGACCGAGGTCACCCGCGAGGAATGGGAGGACACCGCCTCCGCGAACTACCACGCGGGCTATAACTCGCTATGGAACTCTCTGGGCCTCCTTTTCCGCAAGGCGCTGAACAACCTCGTGAGCATCACGCAATCAGCCGTCAGCTTCTACGACGGCAGCGGGAACAACGCCGCCAACGTCACCGCCAGCTTCGGCTCGTCCGGCGCTCAAATCGGCAAGACGGGGCAATCGCACATCACGATGGACTATCACTCGCTATCGCTCACCGACAAGGACAGCACCGAGTACTTCGCAATCGGCGACATGCGCGACACGACCGGATATGCCGCCATCACGCAGACGTTCACCGGAAACGGCAGCACCACGCTATTCGAGTTCTCGCCTCCTGCGGCATCGACAAGCTCCATCGCCGTCACCGTCTCGGATAGCTCGGGCGGCACGGTCACCAAATACCCGTCCGGCATCAACTTCTCGTCGGCTCCCACCGATGGAGCGACCATCACCGTCACCTACACCTCGACATCCGTGTACGCGAAATACTACACGTTCGGCACCCGCGCATCCGGCTCGAACACCGGAGGCATGAGCGTGGCGATGGGCAACAACACGACGGCATCCGGCGCGGACAGCGTGGCGATGGGGTACAACACCATCGCGGCAGGAGCAGACCAGCTCGCCACGGGATTGTACAACGTCGCGGACACGCGGTCGCTGCTGGTAGTTGGCAACGGCAACTCATCGTCACGCTCCAACGCCTTCGTCGTGAAGAGAAACGGGGATGTGGACATATCCGGCAAGGCGTACTTCCTCGGCGGCACCGCCTTCGAGGGCATGTTCGTATACGAGACCGTCGACTCCGGCACCATCCCGTCAATCGCCGGTAACTCCACGAAATGGGTGGACGTCTGGGACATCGGCAAGACCGGCTACAAGGCCATAGCCATCGCCGGTTACTACATCAACGGCGCGACCACGCTGTCCGTGTACTGCATGAGATTCAGCGATGCGACGCACGTTCAATTCGCAGTCAGGAACAACTCGTCGACCGCGACCGCCTCCACGGGCGTGAAGATCGAGGCGACGATTCTCTACGTCAGGGCAAGCTAAGGAGTGATGCTTATGAGCGTATACATGATCCACGCCATCGAGTGGGTGATAACCGCGGTTCTCGCGGGCGTGGTCGGCTACGTCGGCGCGACCATGCGCAAGAAGCAGAACCACGACGAGGCGATGGAGCAGGGCATGAGGGTGCTGCTCCGCACGCAAATCGTGGACGCCTACTACAAGTACCACATCCAGCACAAGAAGATGAGCGTCGAGCGACGCGCGGAGCTGGACGAGTCCTTCGAGGCGTACACCCGTCTCGGCGGCAACGGCACCGTGGCGCAGCTATTCCACGAGCTGGACGAGGACGACGTGTGGATTCTCGACGATGTGAGGAAGGAGCGGGAATGAAAACTTGGTTTAAGGCGGCGCTCGTCCGCGCGGTCAAGACGATGGCGCAGACCGCAATCGCCATGATACCGGTCGGCGTGAGCATCACGGACGTGGGTTGGTACGCGGTGGCGGGAACCGCCGTTCTCGCGGGCATCATCAGCTTGCTCACCTCGTTGGCCGGTATCCCCGAGGTGGACGATGGCGCGTCCCCGTTGGGAGGCACCGATGACTAAATACGTGGTCGGCGCTTGCATCGACGAGCGCGGGAAAGCCTCGGGCGGCAAGGCCGGAGACCAGACTAGGAAAGAGTGCTGCGTCCACACGCTCGCAAGCTCGGGCAAATGGACGCGCATCCTGCGACCGCCGAAGAACGCCAGCATCATCGTCAAGCAAGCATGCGCGGCGGCGGCGAACGACCACATCGGATATGACCAGTCGCAACGCACCACGCTGTTCGCAGCCGCGCAGAAGGTCGGCTTCGACCTATCCGCGATAAAGACCAACGTCGAGACCGACTGCTCGGCG
>Ga0310786_10001648_pt1 | contig 35916 bp, 32 predicted proteins | sample AusTroGonzalo_MG_FD_203881 | JGI IMG/M metagenome (GOLD analysis project Ga0310786, IMG submission 203881) | Bovine rumen microbial communities from tropical cattle in Woodstock, Queensland, Australia - Gonzalo_03 (v2) (version 2) | ecosystem: Host-associated > Mammals > Digestive system >... | reverse complement strand
GCCGCATGCGCCAGCTCCAGGCGACCGCGAAGGCCAACGGCGGCGAGCTCTCCGAGCACAAGCAGGAGGCCTCGATGCTCCGCCGCGAGCTCAACAAGCTCGAGAAGAACCTCACCGGCGTCGCTGACATGGCCGAGCTCCCGGGAGCGGTCGTCGTCGTCGACGTCGTCCGCGAGGCGAACGCCGTCAAGGAGGCCGTCCGTCTCCACATCCCAGTCGTCGCGATCGTCGACACGAACGCCGACCCCGAGCCGATCGACTACGTGATTCCGGGCAACGACGACTCCGTCAGGGGTGTCGAACTCGTCCTCAACGGCCTCGTCAAGGTCATCAAGACCGCCAACGACGAGTACGGCGCGAAGGCCGCCGAGGAGAATCGCAAGCGCGAGCAGGAGCGCAAGAGCCGCGACGAGGCCGAGAAGGCCGCCCGCGCCGAGCGCCGCGCCAAGGCCGCCACGCGCAAGCCCGCCGCCGGCGGTGCCGCCGCGAAGAAGTCCGGTGTCGCCGCGAGCGTCAAGGCCGCCGCCAGGGCCGCGAAGGAAGCCGCCGAGACCAAGGCGAAGGCCGATCTCGCCGCGAAGCGCAAGGCCAAGGTCGCCGAGGCCGAGGCCGCCGTCGCCGCCGCCGCCGAGGCCCCCAAGGCCGAGCCTGCCGCCGAGGAAGCCCCTAAGGCTGAGTAATCCCAAACCACTTAACCACTTAACTACGTAACCACTTAACCACTTAACTAAAATGGCTATCACAATTCAGCAGATCAAGGAACTCCGCGAGGCGACTGCCGCCGGAATGGGCGCCTGCAAGGAAGCCCTCACCGCCACTAACGGCAACATGGAAGAGGCCGTCAAGTACCTCCGCGAGAAGGGTCTCGCCGTTGCCGCCAAGCGCGTCGACAAGGAATCCAAGCAGGGCATCGTCGCCCTCGCGGTTGCCGCCGACAAGAAGTCTATGGCGCTCGCCGAGATCAACTGCGAGACCGACTTCGTCGCCAAGACGGAGGCGTTCATCAAGTTCGTCGACGACGCGGCCAAAGTCGCGCTTGAGGGCAAGGACATCGAGCAGACGCTCAACGACGACTACAAGATGCTTCTCACCAAGACTGGTGAGAACGTCAAGATCCGCCGCAGCGAGCGCTATGTGCTCGAGGGTGCCGGCTGCCTCAGCGGCTACATCCACATGGGCGGCAAGATCGGCGTTCTCGTCGAGCTCGCGTGCGACAAGCCCTGCGAGAAGCTCGACGAGGCGGCGCATATGGTGTGCCTCCAGGTCGCCGCGAACGCGCCCAAGTACGTGAATCCCGCGGACGTTCCGCAGGCCGAGATCGACGCTGAGATCGAGATCAAGCTCAACGCGCTCAAGGAGCAGAAGGGCAAGCTCCCGCCCGAGCAGGCTCTCGTCGGCATCAAGAAGGGCATGGCTTCCAAGTTCTGCACGCAGATCTGCCTCGTCAAGCAGGACTACGTCGCGGATGGTGAGCAGACCGTCGAGCAGTACCTCGCGTCCGTCGCGAAGGAAATCGGCGCGCCCATCACGGTGAAGCGCTTCGCGCGCCTCCAGCTCGGCGCCTAATTCCGCGCATGGCGGTGCTTATCGCATTGCCGGCACTGTTTCTGCTCTCGGCGTTCTTTTCCGGGGCGGAGACAGTGCTCTTCTCTTTGACGGGGGCTCAGCGCGAGCGCATCCGCGCGAAGAGCGCTGCCGCTGATGCCCTCATCACCAAGAGTCTTGCCGACAAGGCGGTCCTTTTCTCGACCTTGCTCGTCGGCAACACTCTCGTAAACTTCGCGATCTCGACACTCGGCTTCCTCGCTTTCCGCGCCTATGTCCCCGGCGGGAGCTGGCTTGCCGTTCCGTCGATGACGATTCTTTTGCTCGTCTTCGGCGAGATAACTCCGAAGCGCCTCGCCCTCAGGTATGCCGAGCAGCTTGCGCCGCCGTGTGTGCGGCTTCTCAGGTTCTGGCGCATCGTCCTGCGGCCTTTCAACAATGTTCTGCGGCTTTCCTCCAAGGCGTTTGCGCCTGCGCTGGAGCGCGAGAGGCGGGCGCTTTCCGACGAGGAGCTGATGACGGTCCTCGAGTCCGCGGCGGAGAAGGACGAGTCGCTTACCGAGGACGTAGAGATGATAGAGGGCGTCTTGCGCCTCTCCGAGACCCACGCGAACGACGAGATGACGCCGCGCGTCGACATCGAGGGTCTCGACCTCGACCTTCCCGAAGAAGCCCAGGCCGCCGCGCTTGCGAACACGAAGCACCATTTCCTTCCCGTCTTCCGACGCACTCCCGACGCGATAGAGGCCGTTCTCGACGTTCGCTCCGGAAAGAGGGAAGAGCCGATTTTCGTTCCAGAGAACATTACGCTCGACGACCTCTTCGTCGTCTTTGCGCGTAGCAACAAGCGTCTCGCCGTCGTCCTCGACGAATATGGCGGGACGGCCGGAATCATCGCCTTCAACGACGTCCTTGAACTCATCATGGGCCCAAAGGTCTTCGGCGGCAACGCTGGCGACGAGCCGGCGATAGTCAAGAAGGGCGAGAACGTCTGGGAAATCGACGCTCGCGCAAGTCTCGAGGAAGTGAACCGCGAACTCGACCTCGAGCTCGAGGCCGAAGATGCCGACCGACTCTCGGGCTGGGTCACTTTCCACGCCGAGAGGATTCCGCATGTCGGGCAGGAGATCGAGGCCGACGGATGCCGCGCGACCGTCCTCAAGCGTCGCGGCCGCCGCGTCACGCTCGTCAAGTTCGAGGTGCTTTCTCGCCAGACGACGACGTCCGACGAGGAACTGATAGAGGAAACCGATGCAGCGGTCGAACGGACCGAGGAGGACGACGCATGACGGTGTTCCTTCTCTTCCTCGCGGCGATTGCCGCGCTCCTTCTCGCCGCGTTCTGCGCCGGCGCGGAGACTGGCTTCCTCTCCGTGAGCCGCGAGCGGATCCTTCACCTCTCCCGCGCGGGCGGTCGCAAGGCGAAGCTCGTCCATGCCGCGCTTTCCGACATGTCGCGCACCTTGACGACGCTTCTCATCGGCAACAACCTCGCCGGCGTCGTGTTCTCGTCGGCTTCCGCCGCGCTTGCTATCGAGCTCATTGGCGGCTCGCGCTTTGGTCGTGCCGCCTGGAGCTTTGTCTCGGCTCTTGTCGTCCTCTATGTCTCCGAGTTCCTTCCGAAGATGCTCTGCGCCGCGCGGCCGCTCCACTATTGTCTCGGGATGGCGCGCCAGTACCGCGCTCTCGCGGCGCTCCTGAAGCCCGTCGTCATGCTGCTCCTTGCCGTCACAAACCTCTTTGTTCCGCGCAAGGACCCGAAGTACAGCGTCACGGCGAAGGACCTGATGCGGATACTCCGCGACCGCAAGGACGGCGTCTGCATCTCCGACTTCGAGAGCGCGCTTATCGGCCGCATCCTCGTTTGCCGCGCCAAGGGGCGCTTCATCACGTCCGAGGAGCTCGTCGACGCAGTCCGCGACGTGGACTGATGCGGATATGGTATAATATCATCCTTGACAATAATTGCCTCCATATTCCTGGTGGCGCTGACTCGCGCCGAGATCATCGACCGGTTCAATGCCGCGCCGGTGACGCAGCTTGACGGTCTCGTCCAGGTCTACGGCGACTGTCCCGCGGACATGCGCCGGGAATACCAGTTGCCCGTCGCATCGTTCGCTTCCGGCATCTGTCGGAAGCTCTATGCCGCCGAGCAGGAGCATCCGAAGAAGTTTGCGGAACCCGGCATAATCGTCCGCATAGGTGACGTCCGCACAAACATTACAGACGTGATAGTCCGCCCCTCTACACGCGATGGCGGCGTGAAGTTCACGCGTATCTACCTGCCGTCGCCTTCGGGTGCGGATCTTGGGAAGTTCCGCCATGAGGTCGTTCGCGCATTCTACCGCGCCGTGTATGGATTAGACCTCGATGACGCCAGCGTCACGAAGAAGCTGCGCGAGTCCGACCCCGTGACGCGTGTCGAGGACATACAGTCCGAGGTCGCCGCCTGGCGCGAGCGCGGCGAATTCGCCGCGGATAAGACGGACGAAGACTATCTGAAGCTGCTGCGCGGAGTGCACTTGCCTGGGGTGGCGACGAAGGCCGACGTGACGACGTTCGCCTCGCGGCTCTTCCTGTATCCCGAGCTTTATGCGGTGCCTTTCTGCGGCAAATACGCCGCGTGCTCGTTCCGCGACGCGATTGCACTTGCCAGGAAGGACCCGGCCGTCCGCTTTGCCGCATACCAGAAGATCGAGCCGCTAATGCTGTTCGGTTCGGGCCACGGCGAAAAGATGAACACGGCGGTCGAGGCGTATGCGAAGTTTCTGGCCGAGCTTGCCGTGCTGAAGCGGACCGACGAGGAGCTTGCGAAGCTCCTCGACGACGCGGACGCAAAACTGAAAGGAGTGCTGGAGGAATGAAGACGAAGAAGACAATCACCGACTCCACCGTCGATCCCGACATCCTCGCCTACACGGTGGGCGACGATCCCGTTCTCGACCTTGCGCTTGCGAAGTGGGACTGCATGGGCACCGCCGCGCACGTGACCATGCTCTCCGAGATGAAGGGCCTCAAGCGGCCCGTCGTGACGAAGCAAGAGGCCGCGAAGGTCAGGAAGGCGCTCGGCCGCGTCGTCGCGCTCGCGGAGAAGGGGAAGTTCACGATCCGCGAAGACGACCAGGACGTCCACATGGCCGTCGAGCGCCTTCTTACCGAAGAGCTCGGCGACCTCGGCAAGAAGATACACACGGGCCGCAGCCGCAACGACCAGGTCGCCGTCGACGTCCGGCTCCACATGAAGGACGAGATCCTCGCTGCGGAGGACGAGGTTTGCGCGCTCGCCGCGGAGCTTTGCTACTTCGGCTGGTGCGCGGGCGCGATTCCGCTCGTCGGGCGCACTCACCTGCAGCCCGCGATGCCGTCGACCGTCGAGATGTGGGCGACCGGCCACGCCGAGATGGTCCTCGACCAGCTCGCGAACCTCGAGGCGGCCTACAAGCTTGCCGACCTGAACCCCCTCGGGAGCGCCGCCGGGTACGGCGTGCCGCTGCCGCTCGACCGTGCGCGCACGACGAAGCTACTCGGTTTCTCCCGCACGATCCACAACTGCTTCGGCGCGTCGATGGCGCGCGGCGAGTGCGAGGCGTCGCTTCTCTCGGCGCTCGCGCAGCTGATGGCGGTCCTTTCGCGTCTCGCAGAGGACATGATTCTCTTCTCGATGCCCGAGTTCGCGTACTTCCGCCTGCCGCGCGAGTACTGCACGGGCTCGTCGATCATGCCGCAGAAGTTCAACCCAGACGTCCTCGAGCTCGTCCGCTCGAAGGCGGCGCAGGTCCTCGGTCTCCAGACGGCTTCGCTTTCGCTTCTCCACGCGATGCCCGGCGGCTACAACCGCGATCTCCAGGACTGCAAGGGGCTCTACATGAAGGGGCTCGACATCACGCGCACGACGCTGAGGATCCTCGCGAAGGTCGTCAAGGGGTTGAAGGTCGATCCTGCCGCGTGCCGCGCCGCGTTCACGCCTGGCGTCTTCGCGACCGACGTTGCGCTCCGCAAGGTGGCAAAGGGCATGCCTTGGCGCGACGCCTACCACGACGTCCGCGACCACCTTGGACAGCTCGACTCGGAGAATCCCGACGCGGCGGTAGCCATCAAGAAGCACGAGGGCACGTGCCTCGGGCTCGACCACGACCTCTACCGTGCGCGCATCGCCGCCGCCTATAAGTCGGCGGACGCCCGCCGCCGCGAACTTGACGCAAATTGCCGGAGACTACTGAAATGAACAAACTGCTTGAAGTCGAAGACCTGCATGTGAAGTATGGCTCATTCGAGGCCGTGAAAGGCGTTTCGTTCTCGCTTGGCGAGGGCGAGATGCTTGGCATTGTCGGTGAGTCGGGCTCAGGGAAGTCTACTATCGCGAAGACGCTCGTGGGGCTCGAAAGCCCTTCGGCGGGCAAGATCACGATTGCGCCTGGAGTCGGCCTCCAGATGATTTTTCAGGACGCTGTCGGCTCGCTCAATCCGCGAATGACCGTTCGCCAGATGCTCGACGAGACTTTTCGCCATGCGACGCGCAAGGCGAAGGGCGGTGCGATCGACCTGAAGGGTGCGACAGACGCCGGCGGGCTCGTCTCCCTCGTCGGGCTATCGAAGGCCGTCCTCGACCAGTATCCGCGTGAGCTTTCCGGCGGCCAGTGCCAGCGCGTCTCGGTCGCGCGTGCGCTCGCCTGCCAGCCGAAGGTCCTGATCGCCGACGAGCCGGTCTCGGCGCTCGACGTGTCGGTCCAGGCGCGAGTCCTGAACCTTCTCAGGGACCTTCGCCGCGACCTCGGGCTTTCGATTCTTCTCGTCGCGCACGACCTCGCCGTCGTCAAGAACGTATGCGACAACGTCTGCGTGATGGAAAAAGGTCTTTTTGTCGATGCCGGCACCTCTGAAGAGGTCTTTGCGAACCCCAAGAGCGAATATACAAAACATTTGCTTGCGGTCGTTCCCAAAATCCCCATATTTTGATATAATTTGTCCAAATGGCCGAAACTATACAGGTCGTCGCCTTTGAAGGCGGCGAATTGCGGCCGCTTGGCTCGGAAATAGTTCCAGGTGAAGCGGTCTTGGCCTTGCCTTTGTCGCGTCTCGTTGTCAAGATGGTGAGGGTTTCCGAAGAGGAAGACGCCGTTGCGGCGGCTTCTGGGATCCTTGCCGCAATTTCCCCGTTCCCCGACGAGCCGCTTACAGTGTCGTGCGAGACGGTTCGCGAGACGGAAAAGGGCCGCGTCGTTCTCGCCGCGGCGCTTCCCGAGGGAGCGGCAGATGACATCGCCAGCGCGCTCGACGCGGCGAAAATCAATGTCACGAGAGTCGACATCCTTTCTCTCGGCGAACTTCGCGGGCTTTGGCCGCAGCTTTCCGACGGGCGCACCGGCGTCCGGCGCCTTGTCCTCCTGAAGGGCGTCGACTGCCTTTCGCTTTTCGTTCTCGACGACGACCAGCCGTCCGCCGTGCGCGCGATCACGTCCGAGGGCGACTTGCGGCGCGAGGTGATGCTCTCGCTCCTCGAGGCCGAGGACTTCGGGGGGACGAAGCCGCTTTCCGAAATCGTGACGGCGGGCGACGTAGATGTGTCCGGCCTTGAGTCGTTTGCGTCGGTGCGCCGTCTCGAGACTGGCGAAGACCGCATTGCGCTCGCGCTCAAGGGCGTCGAGGAGCGCACAGGCGAGCAGTCGTCGTTGGACGCGCTGCCTGAGAGCTGGCGAGAGGTCCTCGAGGAGACGCGCTTCAAGGCGAAACTCAAGAAGTTCCTCGCGATCTCCGGCGGAATCTGGGCGCTTGTGATGCTCGTCCTCTTTGGCGTGCCGTTTGTCTTCGGGCTTCTGACGGATCGACAGAAGTCGCTCTGCAAGGAACACTCCCGCCAGTACAAGTCGGTCCTCGCGATGAAGGAGAAGGTCAACCTCGTGCGGAAGTACTCTGACCATGCTCGCGGCGCCCTCGAGACGATGAAGATGGTCTCCGACCTCCTGCCGCTCCCCGAGGGGAGCGACTCGTCCTGCATCGAGCTTACCTCGTGGAACTTCAAGCGCAAGGAAGACGATCGCACGAGCGGCGTGAGGTTCTCGGGCGAGGCCGACTCCACCGCGCTCGTCTACCAGTTCAAGGACGCGCTCGCCGACTGCGGGCTTTTCGAGCAGGTCGACCTGCAGGGACCGTCCGCCATCAAGGGCGGGCGCCAGCGCTTCGACATGGACTGCCGGTTCGAGAAGGAGGAGCAGGAATGAACAACAAGTCCCTTCGCGAAAAGGCCGTGCTTGCCGTCCTGGGCGTCGTCGCGCTCTACGCCTTTGCCGCCGTCCTGTGGTTCATGAGCCAGGAGGAGGCGTGGAAGAGGGCGTCGAAGGCGTATGACAAGGCAAAGAAGACGTACGAGTTCGAGCGCAAGCTCATTGGCGAGCGTCAAAAGTGGAACGACGCCTACGAGGAGGAGAAGTCGCAGATGCCGACTTTTGCGTTCGGCAAGGCGACCGACACGACCTGGCTCCAGAAGCTTGACGAGCTCGCCGAGAAGCACCACATCTCTATTTCCCAGCGGCAACCAGGCAAGGAGAGCCAGAAGGACGACGTCCTCGAGCTCGTGATCGAGGTGAAGAACTGGGAAGGCGCCCTCGAGTCGCTCGTAAAGTTCATGCACGAGCTTGAGAATACTTCAGACGGTATGTTCGACATTGGCTATTTGAGTTTCAAGCCCAGCTCAAAGAAGGGCTACTTGAGGGGGTCGTTCACGCTGACCTGCGCTTATATGAGGGAGGACTGATCTTATGAAGAAAGACATCTTTGCATTCTGCATCGCGGCAGTCGCCTTTGTCGTCGCGGCCGCGGCATTCGCCCAGGACGCGGCTCCGGCCCGTTCATTGCGGACGCTCCGTTCAAACGGCTTGCGCTCTGCGACGACGCCGACTGCTGCCGCGCAGCCCGACGCGGCGTCCGACGCGGCCGACGCCGATCCCAAGGAGGCGCCCGCGCTCAACTGGGACGCGACCCCCGTCGACATCGTGTTCCAGACGTATGGCGAGCAGGTCAACAAGACTATCCTCAAGGATCCTTCCGTGCCGAATGCGACTATTACGCTCAAGTCGCGCGAGGGCCAGAAGCTCACGAAGGAGGAGTACCTGGAGGCGATAGAGGTCGTTCTCGAAATGAACGGCATCCACTTGGAGCCCTACGGCGAGAAGTTCATGCGTGCCGTCCCGCGCGGCAAGGTGCGCAAGGAAGGCGTCCCGCTGTACATGGACATCTCCGAAGTGCCGGAGTCCGCCAAGGACGGCAAGGTCATATCCGTGATGTTCTCGTTCAAGAGCATCCCGATGGACGAGGCGCAGAAGGCGCTGGAGGGCTTCAAGTCCGACACTGCGGCCATCAACACGTTTGAGCGCACTAACTCGATCCTCGTGACCGACACGTGGCAGAATATCAAGCGAATGGACGAGATAGCGAAGGCCATAGACATTTCGTCGCCGGTTCTTGAGCAGGTCTTCGTGTATCAGGTCGAGAACGCATCTGCCAACGACATCAAGCAGGCCCTTGAGCAGATCGTCCAGGAATCTCAGAAGGAGCAGGAGAAGAACGGCAAGGCGGTGCAAAACGGCACTGCTTCGCAGTCCAACTTCGTCCGTCCGACTTCGCTCGGCGGTCCGCGCCTTCTCAACCGCCCGAACCAGCCCGAGCAGCCCAAGCCGGCTGAGGCGACGGTAACCGCCATGTCCGATGCCGACCGCGGCATGATTCGCGGCAAGGTGCTGATCCTCGCCGACGAGCGCTCCAACAAGCTCGTCATCATCACGTCAAAGGCGAACTACGACTTCTTCGAGAAGGTGATCAAGCAGCTTGACGTCGAGACGACTCCCGACACGGTCGTAAAGGTGTACCGCCTTAAGTACGCCGAGGCCGACGAAGTCGCCGACATGATCAACGACCTCATCGGCAATGCGCCCTCCGCCAAGAATTCCTCAAAGGGCAACCAGAACGCCGCCGCCAAGGGCCAGGGCGGCACAACCCGAGTTTCCACGCCGACAGGCGCAAACGCGGCGAATGCGACGCGCAAGAGCGCCAACCAGCGCACTGGCGAGGCGAAAGCGGGCGAGCTTTCGAAGGAGAACACGACCGTCCTCGCCGACAAGAGGATAAACGGGCTTGTCGTCATGACGAACAAGGAGCTTGTCCCAGTAATTGAGAACATTATTGAGGCGATGGATGTGAAGCTAGCTCAGGTGCTCATCGAGACCGTCATCGTAGAGGTTACGCTCGGTGACGACCTCCAGACGGGCGTCGACTGGGTCATGCGTGGACGAGGGCATGTCACAGAAACGCGCAATGTTACAGATAGCTTTGGCAGGCAGATGTATTATTGGTCTGGCAGTGATGGCTCAGTTAGGCAGGCCGCTGTAAAACCTGAAGACACGGAGACTGTTACATATAGTGAGACTGGTACGCCTGTTACCGAGAGCATCGTGAGATTGGTTCGCGACGGCTTTGTCAACAACGGCAATTTTGGACTCGGCGGCGGTGGCGGAACGGCGTCAGAACTTTTGGGGACGATTGTGAACGTCGGGACGAACGCGACGGCGGCCTACTTTGGCGGTGCCAATCCGATCGGCAGCGGTGTAAACTACTTGTTCAAGTCCGACAAGCTTAACCTTGCGGCCGTCATTCAGGCGTCGAAGACAGACTCGAGGGCCAAGTACATTGCTTCGCCAATCGTCATGACCGTCGACAACAAGGAAGCGACGATCGATGCGACCGAAAATAGGCAGTTCCTCACCGGCTGGACTGCACAGTCGGGCTCCTATGGCAACAGTGGCCAACCCACACCGAACTATTCGGCGAAGGATATTGGCATAAAGATAAAGACGACGCCAAAGATCAACCCAAATGGGACTGTCATGCTTGAAATAGAGGAGGAGTATTCCCAATTTGTCAAAGACGGGCAGACCATGTTGATTCCTACTGGTGGCACATATGCAAAGGGCAATGTCGATTTGGCCATTGAAAGAAAGATGTCCGCCGACATCCTTCTCGAGAACATGCAGACTGTCGTCTTGGGAGGACTTACGGAAACATATAAGTCTGAGTCTGAAACAGGAATCCCCATCCTGAAAGACATTCCATGGATCGGCAAATGGCTTTTCGGAACGGTTTCACAGACCGAAACTCGCAAGGAGCTCCTCGTGTTCATGACACCGTATGTGCTTGAGGAGGGCGATGCGGCGCAGGCAGAGGCGCTCCGCCGCAAGAAGGCACTTAGCGACACGCGTCCGTGGGACGACCACGGCTGGTCCGCATCGCCTCTCGCCGATCCCGTCAGCAAGAAGGAGCAGATGCGCCGCCTGAAAGACGAGTGGAAGAAGCAGGACGAGGAGCGCAAGACAAAGCTCGCCATCGAGGACGAGAAGGTCAAGCGCGCGAAGGTGCTCGAGCAGATGAGCAAGGAAGAGCGCAAGCACTGGCTCGAGATGCATAAGGATGAGCTCGACAACGAGGGTCGCGACGATGAGCTGAAGGCGCTCAAGGAGAAGATGAAGTCCAAGGATGACGAGACACAAAGCTATCTCCGCGAGCTCGCCGACGAGATCCGCGCAAGGAAGCTCAAGGAGGCCGAAGCCGAGATAAAGGCCGCCGACGAGGCCGCGCAGACGGATAACGAATACCAGAAGCTCAAGGAAGCGAAGAAGGGCGAAGAGCCTGCCGATGAGCAGTCGCAGGAGCCTGCCGGCGACGAGGTGAAACAATGAACGCGAAAATCGTTTCCATAATCGCGATTTGCGTCGCCGTGATAGCCGCTGGCGTTTCTGGCGTCGTCATTTCCATGCAGCGTGCCGACGCCGCGCGAGCGGCGGCCGACAGGGCCGCGAGCGAGGAGACGATCGCGACGAAGAAGGCGAGGGAGGCGGAGCTCGAGCGTGCGACGGCCGCGCAGAACACGAGGGCCGAGGAGGCGAAGGCCGAAAAGGAGAAGGCCGCCCTTGCGGCGGCAGAGGCCGAAAACGAAAGGCTGAAGCTCGAGAGCGAGAACCTTGCGACCAAGAAGGCCATTGCCGCCGACGAGCGCGCGACGGCCGACGCCGAGGCGAGGAGGGCGGCCGACCTCAAGGCGGCGAAGGACGCGGAGCTCAAGGCGGCGAAGGAGCTTGCCGACGGCGAACGCGCAAAGGCGCAGGCGGCGGCCGACGAACTTGCCAGGGTCGAGGCGACAAAGGCGATACGTGAGGCCGAGACGCTGAAGCTAAAGGTATCGATGGCCGAGCTTGCCGCGGAGAGGCAGCGCTACGAGGAGCTTAACGCAGAGCTTCTCGAGTACCAGAAGGAACTCGACGAGCGCGAACGCGCGCTTAGGCCGGAGAAGACGATTGCAGATGTCTCGTGGCTCCCCGACGACGACATCGACATCGACGAGAATGGGCGTCCCCGTCCGAAGAAGAAAAAAACCTACCTCGCCGAAAACGACCCGACGCTCCCGAAGGAGACGCGCGCTCTCGCCAAGGCCAACCGCATTAGGGTGCAGGCAGACGGCATCCTCGCGGAATCCGCTCGCGCTCGTGTTGTCGGCCCGATTGAAAAGCTCTATGTTGCCGCCGTGAAGGAGGGCCGCACAGTGGACGCGGAGTACTATCGACTAGTCCTCAAGTCCATGTACCCCGATTGGGAATTCAAGGGGGAGAATAATGAATAATTAAAACCTTTCAGCTTTTCGGCTTTTCAACCCTTCAACCTTTCAACTTTTCAACCTTTCAACCTGTAAAATGAGTCTTTCAGTCGGCATCGTAGGCCTCCCAAACGTCGGCAAGTCCACCTTGTTCAACGCACTTACCAAGAAGCAGCAGGCCGCGGCGGAGAACTATCCGTTCTGCACGATCGAGCCGAACTCCGCCATCGTCGAAGTTGCTGATGCGCGGCTTGAGGCGCTCGCGAAGATCGTGAGCCCCCAGCAGATAATCCGCGCGACTGTCGAGTTCACCGACATCGCCGGTCTTGTCAAGGGCGCGTCGAAAGGCGAAGGTCTTGGAAACAAGTTCCTCGCGAATATCCGCGAATGCGACGCGATACTGCATGTCGTCAGGTGCTTCGAGAACGACGACATCATTCATGTCCAGGAGGGAGGCAACAAGTCGGCGCCAATCGATCCCGTGGGCGACGCGGAGGTAATCGAAACGGAGCTTGTCCTCGCCGACATGGAGCAGTTGCAGAAGCGCTACGACCGCATCAAGAAAGAGGCGCAGGCGAAGCCGGCGATGCGTCCCGAGGCCGAGGCGTGCGCGGCACTTTTGAAGCACCTTGAGGAAGGGAAGTCCGTCCGCTCGTTCCCGAGGAAGGAAGGCGATGCGATTCTCGACGTCCTGAAGGAACTTCACTTCCTCACAGACAAGAAGGTCATCTACTGCGCGAATGTTGCCGACGACAATGTGACTGGCGAGGGCAATGCGCATGTGGACGCGCTTAGGGCGTACGCCGCGAAGGAGGGTGCGGAGTGCGTCGTCGTGTGTGCGCAGATGGAGGCAGACCTCGCGGGGCTTTCTGACGCTGAGGCGAAGGAATTTCTTGAGAGCTATGGGCTAACGGAAAGTTCGCTCGACAGGACGATCAAGCTCGCATATCATACGCTTGGCTTGGCGAGCTTCCTCACTGCAGGGCCAAAGGAAGTTCGCGCGTGGACTTTCCGCCGCGGTTGGAAGGCGCCGAAGTGCGCTGGAGTCATTCACACCGATTTCGAGAAGGGCTTTATCAGGGCCCAGGTAGTTGCGTTTGACGACTACATCAAGTACGGTGGCGAGAAGGGCGCGCGCGAGGCGGGTGCGCTTCGCCCCGAGGGCAAGGAGTACGAGATGCAGGATGGGGATGTTGTGGAGTTTATGTTTAATTAGGAGTCAGGGGTCAGGAGTTAGGAGTCAGTGCATAGGGGTCAGGAGTCAGTAGTTGGAGTTCAGAGTTGGAGTTGGAGAATGGATGGTAGATTTTTATAAAGTTTTTAACGCAGAGGCGCGTAACCGCCCCTTGAGGGGGTTCGCGACCCTTGGGGAAGCGAACACGCCGAGCGGAGCGAGTGCCGAGAGACGCAGAGTACGCAGAGAGGCTTTAGGAAGTTGGAGAGCGGAGAAGTTAGGGGTCAGGAGTCAGTAGTAAGGAGTTGGAAAATGAAATATGTTTCAACGAGAAAGGGGATTGAGGCGACGGCGCCTGAGACGGTCTTCCAGGGCCTTGCGCCCGACGGCGGTCTTTATGTGCCGGTGATTGAGCCGGGCAGTGTCGGTCACGAAGGAACAGGCCGTGATGACTTTTCTACTCTCGCCAAGGCCGAGGATTTTGTCTTGTCTCGTCTTTTCGGTGATTTCCCTGAGGAAGTTCGCAAGTCTGCAATCGACCGTCTCTCCTCCCGCTTCCCGGCCGAAGACCCCGTTCCTCTCGTTGAGAAGGACGGGTTTCACATGCTCGAGCTTTTCCACGGCAAGACTGGCGCCTTCAAGGACGTCGCGCTTTCGATGCTCCCCGTCTTCATGCGCCACGCCGCTGGCGGCCGTCGCGTCCTCGTCCTTACGGCGACGAGCGGCGACACCGGCTCAGCCGCGATGCAGGGCTTCGCCGGCGTTGACGGCACCGAGATCATCGTCTTCTATCCCGCGACTGGAACTTCGCGTATCCAGCGTCTCCAGATGACGACGCCTGGAGAGCCCAACGTCCATGCCGTCGGCATCCGCGGCAATTTCGACGACGCGCAGGCGGCGGTAAAGCGGATCTTCGCCGACGAGGCGATTCGCGCCGAGGCCGCGAAGCACGGCATCACTCTCTCGAGCGCAAACTCGATAAACACAGGGCGACTCGTCCCCCAGATTGCCTACTATGTTCTCGCGGGGGCTAAGCTAAATGGAACGGACGGGGGCTATGGCGCGCCCGCACCCCAGCCCAAGGACGGTGTAGTTTTTGACGTCGTTGTCCCCTCTGGCAACTTTGGCAACATTCTCGCGGCATATTACGCGAAGCTCCTAGGAAGCCCAATTCGCAAGTTCATCGTCGCGTCCAACGTGAACGACGTCCTCGCACGCTTTGTGAAGACTGGCGTCTACGACCCGGGCCCGAATTTCACCGTCACCAATTCTCCCTCGATGGACATCAGGAAGTCTTCGAACGTCGAGCGCCTTCTCTGGATGATTTCAGGTGGGCTTGACGGCGATATCGAACGCGCCTGCGCCGAGACTACGCGCATGATGAAGGATCTTGCCGAGAAGGGGCGGTACGAACTTTCGGCGAGCGCGAAGGAGCGCCTTTTCGCCGATTTTGAGGGTGGTGTCGCGACACCCGAGGAGACCGAGGCGGAAATGCGCCGCATGCGCGAGGCCGCCGGCTATCTCGTAGACCCGCATACCGCCGTTGCGACTTGCGTCGCAAAGAAGCTTGGGCTCCCCCGGGACGGCGTTCCCTGCGTCGTCGCGGCGACGGCTACGCCCTACAAGTTCCCCGAGACGTGCATCAGGGCCTACGGCGAGGATGTGCTCGTCGCCCCGCCGCCGTCTGTCGCAGAGCTTGATAAGTTGCCCGTTGCGCAGACGCGCATTTGCGATGTCGCAGCCATAGATCAGGAAGTGACGCGTCTTTTCTGAGTGAAGCCCTTGCGGCTTGACCAGTGCGAATCTGTCATTGCCGTGTAGTCATTGCGCCGTTTTGGTATAATAGACGGCATGAAAAAGACATTGGCATTGATTTTGGCGTGCTGCTGCTCGACAGCGGCGTTTGCGGATGATGTTATCTGGGACGACCGTCCTGGCGACAACTGGGAAAATTCGTGGTATCCCCTCGGCAACGGCCGCCTTGGCTGCATGGTCGACGGCGGCGCGAGGAAGCTCCGCATACAGTTCAACGTCGACTCCCTCTGGACGGGCGACAAGAACCTGACGAACGACATCGGAGACGATCGCGCCGATGCGAACTACAAGACGATGGGCGCCTACCAGAACTTCGGCGAGCTGGAGATTGAGTTTGCCGGACTTCCCGAAGGAGAGGTGACGGACTACCGTCGCGTACTCAACCTTTCTAACGCGATATACTCGGATGTGTTTTCCATTGGCGGGAAGTTTGTCGTTCGCCGTATCTTTGCGAGCGCTGTGGACAATGCAATATACATTGAATTGGGTACTGACGCTAGAGTTGAAATGAAGCTTAAGGGCGCACATGGGGAGAAGGAGTCGGCTGGCGGCGAGAATGCGCCCGTCGCATTCTCCGGGAAACTTTCCAACGGTCTTGAATATGCGGCTCGAGCTGACTTGTTCCGCTTCAAGCCGATCATGGACAAGGTGAAGAGCTGTGTCATAGTCCTTCGGGCCGAAACAGGCAGGAGCTCCATACCAGACATGGCGGACGTCATGGACGCCACCGTCAAGGACGGACTGAACACCGTATGCGAGCGCCATGTTGCGGACTACAGGAAATACTACGACCGCATGGCGCTTGACCTCGGGAAGGGCGACATGACCGTTCCGACGCGCGAGCGGCTCGCGCGTGTAAAGAAAGGCGGCAAGGATCCCGCGCTTATCGCGCTTATGTTCAACTTTGGTCGCTACCTTCTCATTTCCAGCTCGCGCCCAGGCACGCTCCCCGCTAACTTGCAGGGAATATGGAACAATTCAAACAAGCCCGCCTGGCACTGCGACTATCACACAAACATCAACATCCAGATGAACTACTGGGGCGCTGACTCGGCGAACCTCTCCGACTGCTTCACGCCGCTTTCCGACTGGATGATAAATTCCCTCCCCGTCGCGGAAGCGGGCACTCGCGCGGCGTTTCCCGCTTCAAAGGGCTACGCATACCGCACCAGCGCGAATGCCGTTGGCGGTGGCGGTTGGCGTTGGAACTTTGCCGGTGCTCCCTGGCTCGCGGCGCAGTGCTACGACCACTGGCTCTTCACGCGCGACAGGAAGTACCTCAAGGAAGTCTGCTGGCCGCTTATGAAGGGCGCCGCCGAGTTCATTATCTCGACGCATCTCAAGGAGCGTCCCGACGGCACGATCGTCGTGAAGGACGGTTGGAGCCCCGAGCACGGCCCGCGTGAGGACGGCGTTGCACACGACCAGCAGATTATGCGTGAACTTTTCCGCTCGATTCTCGCCGCGGCGAAGGAACTCAAGATTGACGACGCGTTCGTGAAAGAGGTCGCGCGCATCGAGCCGAAGCTTCTCAAGGACAAGATCGGCAGCTGGGGCCAGCTTCAGGAATGGGAGACCGACCGCGACAAGAAGGGCGACCAGCATCGCCACACGAGCCACCTCTACGCCGTGTATCCCGGTTCTACGATTTCGCCAAAGACGACGCCCGAGCTCGCCGAGGCCGCAAAGGTCGCGCTTGCAGGCCGCACGCTCACGGGTGACTCGCGCCGCAGTTGGACCTGGCCGTGGCGTGCCGCGCTCTGGGCGCGGCTTGGAGATGGCGACAGGGCGGGCGAGATGCTCGATTCGCTGCTGCGCTACAACACCCTCGACAACATGTTTGCGACGCATCCCCCGTTCCAGATTGATGGCAACCTCGGGATGGTCGCGGCTGTGTGCGAGATGCTGCTTGAGGGGGCGATTCCCTCCACTTGGCCCCATGGTTCTGTGAAGGGGCTTCGCACGCGCGACGGTGGCACGAAGACCTTCAGTTGGTAACACTTGACAAGAGCCATTGCGGGCGGCGTCGAAATATGCGATAATACAATCTAATGAAAACAGCAGTTGTAAATGGACAGGAAATATCGGCGGAGGCGGTGAACTTTGAGCTCGACCGGCTCGTCCGATTCTACATGGGCCACGGCATGACGATGGCCGAAATCAGGCAGAACCTCCCGAAGCTCGAGGCCAAGGCGCTTGACCAGGCGATTGGCGCAAAGCTGCTGCTCGACCAGGCCGCGCGGCTCGACATGCCCGTGACCGAGAAGGACATCGACGCCGAAGTCGCGAGAGTCGTCCAGCAGGTCGGCGGCGAGGAGAACTACAAGAAGGCGCTCGCCGCGCAGGGAATTGCCGAGGCGGACTTCCGCAAGGAACTTGAGAAGGGCGCGCGCGTCAACATGCTCGTCAACCAGGCGTGTGCGCATGTCGCGGATCCAACCGAGGACGAGGTGACGGCGTTCTACGAGGCGCACAAGCAAGAATACGTCGAGCCGCCGCAAGTCCTTTGCCAGCACATTCTCGTCAAGGGCTCCAACGATGCCGCGCTCGACAAGATCAAGGAAATACGCGAGCGCATCGTCAACGACAAGGCGGACTTCGCGGAAGAGGCGAAGAAGCACTCCGACTGTCCGTCCGGCGCACAGGGCGGCTCGCTCGGCTGGTTCGGGCGCGGCATGATGGTGCCTGAGTTCGACAAGGCGGCATTCGAGATGAAGAAGGGCGAAGTCTCGGGAGTCGTCACGACCGAGTTCGGCTACCACATCATCTACAAGGCCGACGAACGCGGCGGCGGGCAGCAGACCATCGTCGACGTCCACGACCAGATCAAGGATCTTCTTCGCCACGAGGCGCGAGGCAAGGCGATGGACGCCTTTGTCGCGGAGCTTCGCGAGAAGGCGACGATCGAATACAAGGACGCCAAGCACGAGTGCAGTTGCGGACACGACCACGGTCATGGGCACGATTGCGGCTGTGGGCACCATCATTGAGAGTTTAAAGTGTAAAATGTAAAACGAAAGTGAAAGACAAGGAGTAATATGATAATGAAGAAGACATACATAGCGTTTGTTGCGGCAGTTGCCGCGCTTCCGATATTCGCCGAAATCAAGATGGGCGCTCCGTTCACGGACGGCGCCGTTCTCCAGCGCGGGATGAAGGTGCCAGTGTGGGGCAAGGTTACGCCCGCGCAGAGCAAGGTCCTGCGCAAAGTCAGGGTCGAGTTCGCCGGACAGGAGAAGACGGCGGTCGTCGGCATGGGCGGCGAGTGGAAGGTCATGCTCGACCCGATGGATGCGTCGAAGGAAAGCCGCACGATGACCGTGAGCAGGGTTTCGCCGGGCTTCTTCTTCGATTCTGTCGCAGAGTCGGTCGAGATCAAGGACATCCTCGTAGGCGAGGTTTGGTTTGCGTCCGGCCAGAGCAACATGGAGTGCCCGATATGGGGCGGTAGCACGCGCTACCGCGATATGAAGGGCGGGCTCATGACGACGATGACCTACCTTCCGAACATCCGCTATGTGAAGAGCCCGCACAGGTGGTCCGTCGAACCAGTGGAACTCTCGGCTAAATGGTGCAAGTTTACGCCGGAGAATCTCCAGCTATTCTACCGCGAGAACGGCGGCGCAGGCACCGAGCTTTCGGCCGTTGCGTTCTACTACGCGCGCGAGCTCTATCTTGCGCTCGATGTCCCAATCGGCATTCTTGATGCGAGCTGGGGCGGGACAAACATTGACGCGTGGACGCCGAGGAGCGGCTATGGAGATGGCTGCGACGAGTCAATCAAGGAGACGGCGAAATATCCCGTGAAGGCGAACTGGAAGGCCGAGACCGACAGGAAAGGGCCGATTGGCGGGGCGCATCAGCAGCCGACTGTTCTCTACAACGGAATGGCCGCCGCATACGCGCCGATGGCGATGCGTGGTTTCATTTGGTATCAGGGCTGTCACAACAGCGGCGAGTCCCAGCTTTACTGCGCGAAACTTCATGCGCTCTATAACGGCTGGAGCCGCGATTTCGAGAACCCAGAGCTTAAGCTCTACCTTGTCCAGCTTGCCCCCTACAACCAGAACTGGCTTGGCATCTGCATGGCTCAGACGCAATTTTGCGCGGAGGAGAAGAACGCCGCGCTCGCTGTCACTGCCGACGTTGGCAACTTCGACGACATTCATCCGAACGACAAGGAGATCGTCGCCAAGCGTCTCGCAGTCCACGCTCTCAAGCGTGACTATGGCTTTGTGATTCCAGAGGACGACTCGCCGGTGCTCAAGTCGGCGTCGTTCGCCGACGGCAAGGCGACGCTTGTGTTTAACAATGTGAAGGGTTGGTATGTGTATGCGCCAGACCGCTCTCGTAAGCCGGCGTTCGAACTCGCCGGCGCGGACGGGAAGTGGCAGGAGGCCAAGGTGCTCAACTACAGGAAGCTAAAGGGCAGGGACGGCAAGGAGTCTGACACCGACTACATCGACGGCGCGGAGATTGTCCTTTCGAGCGACGGAGTGCCCGAGCCGGTGAAGGTTCGCTACATGGGCAAGCCGCGCACGGCTGGCACGCTCTACAACGAGGCATCGCTCCCGCTTGGCCCCTTCGAAGCTAAGTAATCCAATGGAAATCACCTCGCCATCAAATCCCAAACTCAAGTATGTCGTAAGGCTGCGCAGCTGCTCGACGCGCGAGGAGTCTGGCGAGATGATTGTCGAGGGCTACCGCGAATGTCGTCGCGCGCTAGACAGCGGCTATCGCCCGCGCGCGATCTTCCACTGCCCCGAGTTCTACCTGAAGAACGAGAACGAGCCGGGGCTGGTGGACGAATGTTCGCGGCTCGGCGCAGAGGTCTACACCTGTTCGAAGACGTGCTTCTCGAAGATTGCCTACAAGGAGCGCCCCGATGGTCTTCTCATGGTGGGCCCGCATGTCTCGATAAAGCTCGCCGACTTGAAGCTTCCCGAGAACGCGCTCGTCATCGTTACCGAGGCGATTGAGAAACCTGGCAACCTCGGCACGATCCTCCGCTCGGCCGACGCGGCAAAAGTCGCGGCGGTGATAGTCTGCGACCGCACGACCGACATTCACAACCCGAATGTCGTCCGCGCCTCTACGGGGACGATGTTTACCGTGCCGATCGTCGAGGCGACTTCGGACGAGGCGCTTGCGTGGCTAAAGGAGCGCGGCTTCAAGATCCTCGCCGCTACGCCTCATGCGGAGAAGCTCCATTTCGAAGTCGACTTGACCGGCAATGTCGCGATTGCGCTTGGTGCCGAGCAATACGGACTCACGGCTAAGTGGATGGACGGCGCGGAGCTCAGGGTCAGAATCCCGATGCTCGGGACGGCCGATTCGCTCAATGTCTCCGCTGCTGCGACGATTCTCGTCTACGAGGCAGTTCGCCAGCGCATCGCCGCCGGCGTCGACAAGGTTCCAGAGTTCATTCCCTGGCATGGGGAAGGGAAGAAGGACAAGTGAGATTCGCAAATCCGATATTCCTCGTCCTTTCGCTCCTTGTTCCTGTTGCGGGGCTCTGGTGGTCGTTTCTCAAGGCGCGCCGCGAGAAGGCGCTGTCGAAATTGACGCTGAAGGTTCCGACGTCTTCCGTCTCCGGACTGCAGACGGCATTTATCGTCACAGGGCTTTTCCTCGCGCTCTTCGCCGCGGCGCGGCCGCAGTGGGGAAAGTCGATGGAGAAGACGATGACGCGCGCGCGTAATGTCGTCATAGCGATAGACGTCTCGCGCTCGATGCTTGCCGAGGATGTCCGCCCAAACCGTCTCGAACGTGCCAAGGCCGATGTCGCAGATCTCATCGACTCGCTCGCCGGCGACCGCTGCGCGCTCGTCGCGTTTCGCCGCACCGGCGTCGTGGTGTGCCCGCTCACGACCGATCACGGATATCTTCGGAGTGCCCTTGAGCGCATGAGCCCCGAGTCCGCGCCGCGCGGCGAGACGGATCTTGGCAGTGCAATTCGCGCCGCGCTTAGTGCGCTTGATCCTGCGGCAGACGACCACAATGCGATCATCCTGATTTCCGACGGCGGCGACCTTCGCGGCGAGGCGCTGAAGAACGCCGAGGCGGCGAGAAAGCGCGGGATTCCGATTTTCACCGTCGGCATCGGCGACCCGAAGCGCGGCGCGACGATTCCGGCCGAGGACGGGCGTGGAGTGCAGAAGTTCGACGGCAAGCCGGTGACTGTCAAGCTTGAGGAGTCGGCGCTCAAGGCGATTGCCGAGGCGTCGAAGGGTGCGTATGTTCCGCTTGCCACCGCTGGCACTGCGGAGACGACGCTTGGCGCAATCTACCGCCGCCGCCTACGCCAGATTGCATTGATGGAGCAGAACGAGGAGGAGTCGCGGCTTGGCGAACGCTACCAGATCTTCCTCGTTCCTGGGCTTGTCCTTCTCCTCGTCGGCGCCGCGCTTTCCAAAGGCCGCTTCGCCAAACGCAAGGCGGAGTAGCCGTTTTCCGGTTTCAACGGGGGCTGACCCCTGCGTCTTACTTCGTCACCGTCAACACGGTGGGCTCGGCGGAGATTGTCAGCTTTCCAACGGCAAGCAGCCCGTCTGCACCAATGGTCGCCTCGCCTTTCTGGTCTCCGAACGTCCACTTCACCTTGTCGCCTGGCCGGACAGTGAAGTTCTGCAAACGGCGAATTGCGACGTCGGCCGTTGCCGTCGTCGGAGGCGTAAAGAACTTCGACTTTAGTTCTTCGGCTGTCACAAGCCGAAGCTCGAGCGCAACGGCGTCGGGAGCATCGGAGACATTGTGCCAACGGAAGAACCCGTTGACTTGCCCCGGCTCTTTCGTCCCTCCGGCGCCGAACTTGAAGTCGATCGCGGAATCGCAGCTTGCGCCGGTGAAGACCGGATACGCCGCGTTCCGCACGAGGTTTGTCCATGCGAAGGCGTGGATGATGTCGTTGCGCCGCGCAATCGCGACGTCCACGTTCTCGTGGCCAAAATTGCCCCAGAACCCAAGTATGGCATAGCGGCGCTTTGCCATGTCGGCATAAAACGCCTCATGGCCCTTGCTCCACTGGTCGTTCGGCGCGGAATAGTCGACGAGCACGGGCGGATCGGGAATCGAGGCGACGGCCTTGTCGAACGCGGCCCTCTCGACTTCATTCGTCGGCGCGCCGACGAAACCCAGGCGGTTCGAGACGTGGATGACGCCCGCCGGGACATTCGCCTTGAGCGCTGCGAATACGTCGCCATGGCGAAGTCCGATGCCCAGCGTGCCGGAGCCGCCCATGGAATTGCCCACGAGGTAGACGCGGTTCGGGTCGATGCCGTATTTTTCGACCGTCCACTTCACTGTTGCGATGATGCGCTTCTCGACTGGCGTCTCCGCGAGCCCCACGCCCGACTGTCCCCACCACCAGTCCGTCTTGGAGTTGGCGCGGCAGTCGACAAAGAGCGCATAGAAGTCGTCCGGCGGCGTGTAGATATCGTGGTTGTGCCGCTTTGGGAGACAGTCGAGGCATGTCTGTAGCGAGTGGCCGGCGGAATGCAGCACGACGTAGAGCGGTGCGTTCTCGCGTGCGCCGTCCTTCGGGAACAGGACGGCGAAGGCGTCCTCCTGGTTGGGATTTTTTGCTCCCCACGCCGGATCGCTGCCGTGGTGGTAGTATTCGAGCGTGCGCCCGACGAATGTGACCGTGTTCGTGTTTTCCGGCGCAAATGCGGCCTTCGCCCCGGAGGAAACGATCGTCGCCAATGCCGCGAAGGCGACCGTAAGAGTCTTTGTGTTCATGGCTTAGGCATTATACCACACTCCGCCATGCCGTCACAAGTGTATCAGTAAGCTTCATTCCCCGGCGTCCCTGAGCGCACGATGTCGTGCAAACCCGCACTAAGGGAAAATTTGGTATAATACTGGGAAATTTCAAGGAGAGGAATGATGGAAGAGCAAATCAAGGCAAAGTTGGACGAGCTGCGCGTCGGGCTGCAAGCCGACGGCGGCGACCTCGAACTCGTCAAGATCGAGGGCAAGGTCGTCTACCTCAGGCTCGTCGGCCACTGCGGCAGCTGCCCGTTCGCGATGATGACCCTCAAGCAGGGCATCGAGGCGGGTCTCCAGGAAATCGACCCCGAGATTACGGTCGAACGCGTTGTCGAGGAGCAGATGCCGTGAAGACAGTAAACGTCTCGCTCGTCGGCGTCGGCGGCCAGGGAATCATCCTCACTGCCGACATTCTCGCAAAGACTGCCGCGCTCGCAGGACTCGACGTCAAGAAGTCTGAAATCCACGGCATGGCCCAGCGCGGTGGCTCGGTGACGAGCCAGGTGCGCTTCGGTTCCTCCGTCGCCTCGCCGATCATCCAGGAGGGAACGGCCGACATCCTCGTCTCGTTCGACAAGGTCGAGGCGCTCAGAAACTCCGGGATTCTTTCGAAGGGCGGCACCGCCCTCGTAAACGACCTCTACCTCGTTCCCGTTACCGTCTCGTCGGGCCAGCAGAAGAACCCCGAGGATCTCGACGGCCGCGTGAAGAAGTCTTTCAAGAAACTCGTCCTCATCGACGCGATGAAGATCGCGACCGAGGGCGCCGGCAATGCGCGCACGATGAACATGGTTCTCGCGGGCGCTCTCTCGACGCTCTGCCCCTTCAAGGAGGAGACATGGCTCAAGGCGATGTCGGAGATGCTCTCCGGCCCCAAGGCCAAGCTCCTCGAAGTCAACAAGAAGGCGTTTGCCCTTGGCCGCGCCGCAACGGAGGTCTGACATGTCGATGTGGAACCGCGAGAAGGAGACGCTGTCGCGCGACGAATACGCGAAGGTGCAGTTTGAGGGATTGAAGAAGTCGCTGACCCGCGTGTGGGGCAATGAGTTCTACCGCGAGCGCCTTAAAAAAGGCGGCCTTGGCTCGCCCGAGGACGTGAAGTCGCTTGACGACCTCGCCAACTTGCCGTTCTTCACTAAGGACGATTTCCGCGACGCCTATCCGCTCAAGATGAACTGCGTGGACAGGAAGGATCTTCTCGAGTTCCACATGTCGTCCGGCTCGACCGGCACGCCAGTCGTCATGGCGTACACGAAGAACGACCTCCTTCAGTGGGCCGAGTGCATGGCGCGTTGCTACGCGATGGCTGGACTCGAGAAGGGTGATGCGTTCCAGATCATTCCGACGTTCGGGCTTTTCAACGGCGGCTTTGGCTTCTACCACGGTGCGCGCAAGGCGGGGCTCTTTACGGTCCCTGCGTCTTCCGGCAACACCGAGCGCCAGATCAAGTTGATGAAGGACTTCAAGTCGAAGGGCTTCGCGTCCGTCGTCTCGTATGTTCCGCGTCTTATCGAAAAGCTTGACGAGTGCCCAGAGGGCGAGCGTGACCTCCCCTACCTCAAGGTCGGCATCTTCGGCTCGGAGACGTTCTCCGACGAGACTCGCCGCCGCATCGAGAAGCGCCTCGGCATCGAGTGCTTCGACATCTACGGCATGACCGAGACCGGCGGCGTCGGCACGACTGGCCAGGACTGCAAGTGCCATTGTGGGCTCCATGTCTTTGAAGACCAATACATCACCGAAATCATCGATCCGGCGACTGGCAAACTTGTCCCAGACGGCGAATACGGCGAGATCGTCTTCACGTCGCTGACGCGCGAGGCGATGCCGATTATCCGCTACAGGACGCACGACATTACGCGCATCCTCTCGCGCGAGAAGTGCGAGTGCGGCAGGACGTCGCTCAGGATCGACCGCATCACGGGCCGCACAGATGACATGCTCATCGTGAAGGGCGTCAATTTCTATCCTCGCCAGGTCGAGCAGGCGCTGAAGGAAATCCCCGGCATCGCTGACGAGTTCCAGATCATCCTCGAGGAGCGCCACGGAATGACGGATGTCACGATCAACGTCGAGGCGGAGCCGGGCGTCACGGGCCACACGGTCGCGAAGCACCTCAGGGAGCGCCTCGGCTTCCTCCCGAAGGGCGATGTCTTCCCGATCGGCGCGCTCCCGCGCAACGAGGGCAAGGCAAAGCGCGTCATAAAGAAGGTGTTGGACTGATGGACCTGATAGCGTCGTTTCAAGTCGATCACACGAAGATCGTCCCGGGAATCTATGAATCCCGCGTGGACGAGATTGGTGGCGACTATGCGACGACGTTCGATATCAGGATGAAGACCCCCAACAAGGAGCCGGCGATCCACCCTAACGCGATGCACACGATCGAACATGTCGTCGCGACATTCCTACGCAACGATGCGGAGTGGAAGGACAGGATCGTCTACTGGGGGCCGATGGGATGCTTGACCGGCAGCTACCTGATCGTCAAGGGTCGGCCGAAACCGCAGGAGCTTCAGCCGCTGATGCTCCGCGCGTTCGAGCATCTGCGCGACTACGAGGGCGAAGTTCCAGGCGCAACGCCCGTTAACTGCGGCAACTATCTTCTGCACGACCTCCCGATGGCAAAGTGGGAGGCAGCGCGATATGTAGAGATTTTGAAGACGGACGCACGCTACGAGTACGAGATGACGAAGCGCATCGACACACAAGGCGGAGCGTTCTACGATTCATGATTTTCTGGACGATTAGCTCAGTTGGTTAGAGCAGGACCTTTACACGGTCAAGGTCGGGGGTTCGAGTCCCTCATCGTCCACCACTTGGAACAGATATGGTATAATACTGTTGATGGCAGAACAACAGCACATACCCCTGCCGCTAAAGTACCGCCCGATGACGTTCGACGATGTCGTCGGCCAGGAGCATGTGGTCAGGACCCTTCGTCACGCGATCGAGGCGAACCGCATCGCGAACGCATACCTTTTCATCGGCCCCCGCGGCATCGGCAAGACGACTACGAGCCGCATCTTCGCAAAGGCGCTCAACTGCACTTCGCCAAACGGCGTCGAGCCGTGCGGGAAGTGCGTCAACTGCGAGGAGATCGCGGCTGGCCGCTCGCTGGATGTCGTGGAGCTTGACGCCGCGTCGCACAACAAGGTCGAGGACGTGCGGCCGATAATCGAGTCGGTCCAGTTCAAGCCGGTCTCGTCCAAGTTCAAGATTTTCATCATCGACGAATGCCACATGCTTTCGACACCGGCCTGGAACGCGCTTTTGAAGACGCTCGAGGAACCGCCGCCGCATGTCCGCTTCATCTTCGCGACGACCGAGGGCGACAAGGTGCTCGCGACGATCGTCTCGCGCTGCCAGCGTTTCGACCTGCGCCGCATCCAGACGAACGACATCGTCTCGCGTCTCCGCCATGTCTGCGAACTTGAGAAGATCGACGCTGAGGATGACGCGCTTCTCGCAATCGCGCGCGGCGCAGAGGGCGGTATGCGTGACGCGCTCTCGTCGCTCGACCAGCTCGTCTCGTTCAAGGGCGAGAAGGTGACAGAAGAAGACGCGCTCGGCGTCTTCGGGCTCGTCAGCCGCTCGGCTCTCGAAGGGCTCGCGGGCGCGATATTGAAGGGCGATGTTGGTGCTATTCTCTCTTCAATCGAGGCGTTCGACTCGGCGGGCAAGAACATGCGCCGTCTCACTGGCGAACTACTGCGGCATTTCAGAAATCTCGTCGTTGTGCAGGCGCTTGGGCCGAACGCGAAATCGCTCGAGGCGACGCCTGACCAGATCAAGGTTCTCGCAGCGCAGGCGCAGGCCGTCGATCCTGGGCGCCTTTTCCGCATCTGCGACCAGCTTGCAGACGCAGAGGACAAGCTGCGCTATGTGCTCAGCGTGAGGACTCTTATCGAGATGACGCTTATCCGCGCCTCGCGCATCGCGACGACTGCGACTGTCGAGGAACTGATGAAGGCAGTGCGCGAGCTAAAGGCCACGGGCAAGCTCTCCGCAGAGGTCGCAGTCGCGCCAGTCGCGCCTGCGCCTGCAGCTGCGCCTATCGCGCCTACGCCCGCTGCCGCGTCTGCGAAGCCGCAGCGCGACGAGCCCACTGCGCCGCCAACCGCCGCGCCTGCGGCTCCGGCTCCCGACGAGCCGCCGCCACCGCCGCCGCATCCAGCAAAGCGTGTTTCTCGAAGCGACATTCTTAACGACAAGAAGCTGAACGATGTTCTTGCGTCTCTTCCGGGCGCAGTCGTCAGCGACATAAGGGAGGCAGTAAAATGACAAGTTGTGCATGGCTTTGGCTTTATGTCGGTGCGTTCCTGATGCTTGCGGAGCTTTTGCTCCCTGGGTTCGTCATCTTCTTTTTCGGGCTTTCCGCCGCGACGGTCGGGCTTATTAGGTTCGCGCTTGGCGATGCGTTCACGCTGACTTGGCAGCTTGCCGCGTTCTCGGCTTTCACGATACTTTATCTCGCCGTCCTTCGCCGCGTCCTCACGAAGATATTTTCTGGCTCTGTCGAGCGTTCTTCCATTGACCTCGACAAGTCGGCCGTTGGGCGCACTGGCCAGGTGACTGCGGAAATCGCGCCGCCGAAGACCGGCCGCGTGATGATCGGTGACGCGGAGTGGACGGCAATTGCCTCCGCGCCAATCGCCGCCGGCGTCGATGTCAAGGTCGTCGGGCAGGACAACCTCACGATGACCGTGGAGCCGCTCTGACGAGCCGTATGCCCCTCGGCGTTTGCGAGCTTTGCCCGAGGCGGTGCGCCGTCGGACGGTTCTCGCCGGGCGGCGTTCGCGGCTGGTGCGGCGCGGCAGATGTGCCGCGCGTCTTTCGCTGGGGGCCGCACTTTGGCGAGGAGCCGCCGCTTGTGGAGGGCGGTGGTTCCGGTTGCGTCTTTTTCTCGCGCTGCACGATGAAGTGCCTCTATTGCCAGAACTCGCCGTGGAGCTGGAAGGGCGGCGGAGAGGACAAGACTATTCCAGAGCTTACTGCGATTTTCCGCGAGCTTGCAGTAAAGGACAAATGCGCCAACTGGAACCTCGTTTCGCCTACGCCTTATTTACCCTTTATCCGCGAGGCGGTCGCGCCTTTGATTGCCGAGGGAATACGGCTTCCATTTGTCTGGAACTCATCGGGCTACGAGCGAGTCGAGACGCTTGAGGAATACAGCGATCTTTGCGACTGGGCGCTTTTCGATCTTCGCTACTCTCGCAACGAGACGGCGATCGCGGCGAGCGCAGCGCCTAACTATGTCGAGGCGTCGCGCGCGGCGGTCAAATGGGCGTGGAGTAAAAAGCGTCTCATAGTTCGCATCCTTGTCCTGCCGGGGCACGCTGACGAGGCGATTGAGAATCTTGCGTGGCTTGCGACCGAAGTCTCGAACGAAGTTGCCGTTTCCGTTATGGCGCAGTACACGCCTGCCTACAAAGGGCTTGAGACGCCGCCTTTCGATCGTCCTGTCACGAAGGATGAATACGAGTCCGTCGTCGAGGCGGCTTCCGATTTCGGCTTCGAGAACGGCTGGATTCAGGGCTACGAAGCGAGCGACCCCAAACTCGCGCTCCTCGGCGAGAACATGCCCCGCGGCCACGGCTCCGTCCAGTAGGGATGCCGAGGCAAACGGTATAATTTACCAGTGACCTTTTAGTCGGCAAGGTGGTAAGAAAAAGGTGGTAAGAAAAAGGAGAAGCAAATGACTACATTCAAGACTACTGGAACATGTTCGCGGGCGATAAACTATGAGGTCGAGGATGGCGTTGTGACGAAGTGCGAGTTTGTGGGCGGGTGCCCCGGCAACACGCAGGGCGTCGCAAAGCTCGTCGTCGGCCGCAAGGTCGAGGAAGTGATCTCGCTCTTGAAGGGCATCCAGTGCCGCAACGGGACTTCCTGCCCCGACCAACTGGCACAGGCGCTTGAGCAGTCGGGAAAGGTCGTCGTCTGATTGGCGGATTGATGCCCTTATGACGACTCAGGCGGGAAGGGAGAAGGCATTTAGGCGGCTCGCAAAGTCGAAGTTCCGCTCACGCTTTCATCTTTCCGCCGAGGACCGGCAGTATATTGCCGAGAAGGGCATGGAGACGATCCGCCGCCATTGCGAGGACTTCATCCGGACTCGTCTTGCTCCTCCGACACCGCCAAATGATGGCGGGCAAACACCGATGCGAGGTCACCCCGTATTCCTCGCCCAGCACGCGTGTGCCTGCTGTTGCCGTGGCTGCATGGAGAAGTGGTGGAAGGTTCCGAAGGGAACGCCTATCTCGCCCGCGCGCCAGTCGCGCATCGTCGACTTCCTAATGGCCTGGATTGAGAAAGAATATGAGAGGAGTTAGTGGAAAAGTTCATGGTGGCGTCCCTTTAGGGGTTGGAGGTACCGATGAACGATAACACTTTGACGCCCGACCGCTACGCCGGAGACGAGGCGTGGCAGGACTGGTTCGACATCTGCTCAGTGGGCGGATGTCCCGCCGAACATGCCGCCGCACTGCGCCGCCAGGTTGAGTCCGCGATGTATTCCACCCTCTCTAAGCGCGGCATTTCGCGTGAAGAAGCGGGGGCAGACGATCCAGTCGCCGTTTTCGACGCCTACTTCAAGCTAAAGGGTTCGCGCGACAAAAAGAAGCCGCTCAAGTCCTACTTCGCCTACCGCATCAAGGCCGAGGGGCTGAAACTCTCCAACTTCGTCTGCGGCACTCTCTTCGGCTCAGGCGCAGGACGCGTCCACGATATCGTCCTTGACTGGATCACCTCTATCAAGGGTTGGCGTCCGCGCAAGGTGAAGGGCCCCGACGGCTACCGCCACATCGAATGGGAAAGCGCAGGCCCCGCCGAAATCGCCGCGCTCGAACCATATTCACAGAAAGACCCCGCCGAGCTCCTCGACCTCGAGCCGATGCGCCGCGATATCGACGCGCTTCTCGAAAGAATCTCCCTCAAGATAAAAGTGGAAAAGTCACATGTCGCGGCCCTTTTGTATGCGACGGCCCAGGACATACCGCTGACGGATGCGGCGCTCCTCGAGGGCCTAGGCGTAGGAAAGTCGCGGGCGTACGCGATGAGGGAGAAGACGATGGACGAATTCAGGAAAGAAGCGAGGACGATGGAGGGCGCGGATAGCCCGCTCTTCGGCCGTCTGCTTCTCAAGGCCTGCGAGTCGTCGGCACCCAAGTCGCTGCGCGAGCGGACAGGAGGTGCACGATGAACAAGACATTCGAGCAGGAATGGAATCTCTACAAGGCGGGCGGGAAGCGTCCGTCATTCGCGGGCGAAGCGCCGCGCGGCAACGCGGAATTCGACTCGCCGGTCAAGGTCGGTGAAATAAGGATCTTCGCGGACATGGCGCGTCCGTTCGTCGCGCTCGTCGCGCAGGATCGCGGAAATGCAGGGTTCTTCATTGTTCCCGTTTCTCCGTTCACAGTTCCCGCGTCGTCACGCGAATTGCTTGAAGGGGAGCGCGTCTATCAGCTCTGGAACGCGTGCGCCGCCGCGCGGAGTTTCGTCGAGCGTAGCTGGCTCGTCGATACGATTGATGGCGAAGAGTTGGCGACATTGGTAGGGACGCCTCGCCGCGACGCCACTACCAGTCTTTCGGCTGACGGAGTCGTCGCTGAATACGAGCGCGAGTTTCTTGTCTCTGGCGGAGATTTCATCCCGCTCGTCAACAAGGAAGTCCCGCGCGTCGTGCATGTGCCGGCGCGCAAGCCGTGGAGGGTGCGCATTGCCGAGGCGCTTGCCAGGTCTGACGACGGCATTCATGTCTCGTGGCGCAGGGTTTGCGGACTTGCCGCATGCTTTGTCATCTTGCTTGGACTTGGTGTCGTCGTGCTCACGCCCGATCTGTCTAGTGGGCATATGAGCGCTAGACACTTGCGGCAGGAGCGCGAGGGTAAAGCGCTGGGAGGTGTAGCGGATCGGTCTTATGTAATCGAATCCGAACCTGATGCGGAAATAGACTTTGCGAAAGATCTTGTCGCTGAGCAACGCAAGGAAGCGCCAATACCGGCGGAGTCGACGATTCCGCCGCCGCCTCCATCACTTGCCGCTGCGCCTGCGTCGTCGGATTCGTCTATGACCATAAGGTCGGCTGTAAAGATGAGGTCGATGAATGGCTCGCGTACTCCTGGCTCCATTGGGTCGATGTCGCGCGTTGATGCTCAATGCGACCTTGCCCGCGAGATTGCTTCGTCCGAGCGCTTGCGGCGCTTTTCTCCTGAGAGACTGGCGGAACAACAGCCCGTAGGCACCGAGCGCTATGCGGAAATCAAGGAGAACGAATACCGCGATCCCACGAGCGAACCTCTGTCGACATTCGGACTCGACGTAGACACTTCGAGCTACACGACGATGCGCCGGTATCTGACTGAGTGGAAGAGCCAACCTCCGAAGGGTTCCGTGCGTCTCGAGGAGTTCGTCAACTACTTCAAGTACCGCTATCCGCAGCCGAAGGGCGACGATCCGATTGCCGTCGCGTGCGAGATGAGCGTCTGCCCGTGGGCACCGACGCACAAGCTTCTCAGGGTCGGCGTGCAGGCGCATGAAGTTCCTGTCGAGAAGCTGCCGCCGTGCAACCTGACATTCCTCATCGACATCTCCGGTTCGATGGGCGGGAACGGCGGCTTCGAGATGATGAAGGCGGGGCTTAAGATGCTCGTCGGCAAGCTTCGCCCCGAAGACCGTGTCGCAATCGTCACCTACGCGGACGGCACCAGGGTGCAGCTTGATTCGACGCCTGGAAGCAAGAAGAGCAAGATCCACGCCGTTGTCGATGGGCTCAGGTGCGGCGGCTGCACATACGGCGCTGGCGGCATACAGCTCGCCTACGAGGAAGCGAAGAAGAACTTCGACAAGAACGCTAACAACCGCGTCATCCTGATTACTGACGGCGACTTCAATGTGGGAATCTCCGACCCGAAGTTGCTCGAGGAGTTCATCGCCACGAAGCGCGAGAGCGGCGTTTTCCTCACGGTGCTTGGCGTTGGCCGCGGCAATTACCAGGACGCGACCATGAAGAAGCTCGCGAACGCGGGCAACGGAAACTACGCCTACCTCGACTCGGTGCTGGAGGCGAAGAAGGTGATGATGAACGAGTTCGGCGGAACGCTCTTCACCGTTGCGAAGGACGTTAAGCTCCAGCTCGAGTTCAATCCGGCGGAAGTGAAGGGCTATCGTCTGCTCGGCTACGAGAGCCGCCGCCTTGCCGCGAAGGACTTCAACGACGACAAGAAGGACGCGGGCGAAATCGGCTCCGGCCACACGATGACGGCGTTCTACGAGATCGTTCCCGCGGGCTCGGAAGAGAAGGTTGCGGATGTCGATCCGCTCAAGTACCAGAAGCGCACGGAATCCGGACGCGGCGAGGTCTGCACCGTGAAACTCCGCTGGAAGAAGCCGGATGGCGACACGAGCATGCTCAAGGAGATTCCGATCGCCGAAGCCCAGATTACTTCGAAGACGCCGTCGGAAGACTTCCGCTTCGCATCCGCCGTCGCAGAGTTCTCGCTACTTCTCTCCGACTCGAAGTTCAAGGGAGATGCGTCTTTCGACAAGATTCTTGACCGTGCGCGCCACGCGAAGGGCGAAGACCTCGAGGGTTATCGCGCCGAGTTCATCCGGCTTGTCGAGACTGCGCAGCTTCTCGCGCCGCCCACGCCTCCGCCGCCCCCCGCCCCGGCCGGGAATCGCCCCGACGAAGGCGACCTGTGATTCTCCCGCCGCGCGCCGTGATTTTGGCGCGCGGCGCCTGTTTATGCTATAATACCATTGTAAAACAAACTCCAAAATACAATGGATAGGGAAAGGGGAACACTATGAGCAAACTGAGTCGGGTGGCGTTGGCTTTCGCGATGTGCTGCGCGGGTGTTGCGGCAAGGGGCGATAACATGAGCGTGACAGTCTGGCGCGGCGAGAGCAGGTCCGTCTTCGTGTCGGACGAATATCCAGAAATCGGCGGCGAGGCGCCTGGCGTTACAATTCGCCGCGGCACTCTCCTGCCCGTCCGCTACAATACCAGCATAAAGTCACTCGAATACAAGTTCAAGGCAGACCGTGCCGTCTACGACTCGAAGGCCGCGGGGCTCCATTTTGCGACCATTACCGCCGCGCCGGACGCAAAGGCGGGCGAGTACGATTTCGGGCAACTCAAGGTGAAGGTTCTCGACCGCGTCCTTCCGCCGCCGAGCGAGTGGAAATACTTTCTCGACCTCTGGCAGCATCCGTGGGCCGTCGCGCGCGTCAATGGCGTGAAGCCGTTTTCGCCCGAGCATTATGCCGCGATGGAGCCGCTTTGGAAAATGCTCGCGTCCGCTGGCCAGAAGGCGCTCACTGTCACGCTCGTCGACCAGCCATGGAACCACCAGTGCTACGACGCCTACGGCTCGATGATCGGCCGCCGTAAGCTCGCCGATGGCAAGTGGACATTTGACTACTCCATTTTTGACCAGTATGTCGAGTTTGGCCGCAAGTGCGGGCTTGGTCCAGACATCGCCTGCTACACGATGTGCCCGTGGGGCTACAAGGTCGATTACACCGACGCCGACGGCAAGAAGGTTCGCGTCGAGGCGAGGCCAGGGCGGCCTTTCTTCGATGAATACTGGGGGGCGTTCCTCGAGGACTTCTCGAAGCACCTCGAGTCAAAGGGCTGGCTCAAGAACACGTTCATTGCGATGGACGAGCGTTCGCCCGAGGATCTTGCCTACATAGCGAAGTTCGTGCGCCGCATCGCGCCGGGGCTCAAGATCGCGATGGCAGGCAATCGCAAGCCCAGCGAGTTCAAGGGCATCGAGATTGACACTTACTCGCAGATCCTTGGACATGTCGACAAGCCGTTCCTCTCGGAAGTCGCCGGCCGTCGCAAGGCGGGCCAGGTCACGACTTACTACGTCTGCTGTGGCCCCGCGAGGCCCAATACCTTCATGAGTTCTGGTCTCGGCGAGGCGTTTGTATGCGGGTTCTACCCGGCCGCCTGCGGTCTTGACGGCTTGCTCCGCTGGGCTTACAACAGCTGGGGAGAGGACTCCAACAACGACATGACATACAGTCGCTGGACTGCGGGTGACATCGCTCTTGTCTATCCCGACGGCTCTCCTAGCTGGCGGTTCCTGGAGCTTAAGAACGGCATTGTCGCCGCCGAGAAGTTCCGCATCCTGCGCGAGCAGGGCGGGCGCGATGCAGAGCTTGACGCCCTCGCCGAGAAGTTCGACTTGAAGAAACTTCTCGGCGGCACCGACTACGAAGGGCTGTGCCGTGCGGTGCAGGACGTGGTTAATCGCTGATGGATCTTAAATGAAAGGAACATAAAATGACTAACGAAACTACTGTGGTTGAAAAGGTTACTGGCGCCGTCTGCGCTCAGTTTAACGAGGGCAAGGAGACTGCCGCGCAGGTTACTACCTGGCTCACGGAGAAGGGTCTCGACTTCGCGATGAACCTCGTGTTCGCGCTCGTGATACTGCTTGTCGGATGGCTCGCCATAAAGCTGATCTCCCTCGCCGTTCGCAAGGCGCTTATGCGCGGCAGGGCCAAGGGGCGGCTTCTCGCTGATTTCGTCTGCTCCGTCGTCACAAAGGCCTGCTGGGCCGTTCTGCTCGTGATGGTGCTCGGCCGTCTCGGAGTGAATGTCACGCCATTGATCGCAGGTCTCGGCGTCACCGGCTTCATCCTCGGCTTCGCGTTCCAGGAGTCGCTCGGCAACCTCGCCTCGGGCATGATGATTGCGCTCAACGAGCCGTTTAAGGTCGGCGACTTCGTTGACGCCGCGGGGCTTTCGGGAACGATCCTCGAAGTCAACATGATGGCGACCGTCATGAAGACTGCCGACAACAAGCGCATCGTCCTTCCCAACAAGAGCGTTTGGGGCGGGCCCATCGTCAACTATAACACTCTGGGGCTCCGCCGCGTCGATCTCCAGGTCGGCGTTGACTACGGTGAGGATGTGTCGCGCGCGGTCGATGTGATCCGTGAGGCCGTCGCCCATGTTCCTGGCGTTCTCCAGGATCCCGCGCCCGCCGTTGCCGTCGCATCGCTCAACGACAGCGCCGTGCAGATCAACGTCCGTCCGTGGGCGAAGAGCGCCGACTACTGGCCTGTTGCCGCGGCGACGCTTACCGAAGTCAAGTCCGCGCTTGAAAAGGCCGGCGTGAAGATTCCGTTCCCGCAGATCGAAGTCCACACTGCTTCTACGAAGTAGCGTATGCTCCACGTCGTCGCAACTCCGATCGGGAATCTCGCCGATCTCTCGCCGCGCGCTCTTGACGCGCTTAGGGGCGCGGCCGCGATTGCCTGCGAGGACACGCGGCGAACGTGGCAGCTTCTGACGCACTTCGAGATACCGCGCCCTGCGGAAATGTTCTCTTACCGCCAGGGCAACGAGGAGCGCGTCACAGAGAAGGTGCTGTCGCTGCTTGTCGAGGGCAAGGACGTCGCGCTTTGTTCCGACGGCGGCTATCCCGGCATCTCCGATCCCGGCTACCGGCTCATCCGCGCCTGCGCCAAGGCGAGCATCCCCTACGATGTCGTTCCTGGCGCGAGCGCGGTCGAAGTCGCGCTTTTGATGTCGGGGCTTTCGACTTCGTCGTTCACGTTCCGCGGTTTTCCGCCGCGCGGCCCCGGTGCTCTCCGCAACTGGTTTGCCGAAGATGCCGACAAGGAGCATACGCTAATCTGCTACGAGTCGCCGTTCCGCGTGGGCGCGACGCTCGAGGCCGCGCTTGACGCGCTCGGCGACCGCGAGGCGGCGGTGTGCATCGAGCTCACGAAGATGCACGAACGCGTTTCGCGCGGATATCTTTCCGATCTCGTCAACGAGTATAAGGACGCCAAGGTCAAGGGAGAGGTCGCTCTCGTGATCGCTGGGTCGAATCCAAAGTTTGCAAGAAAAGTCGATACAAATAAGGAGTAAAATGAAAAGTCTCGCGTTTGTAATTCCGGCCGCGCTTGTTGTCTTCGCGGCGTGGATATGGTGGGGATGGCGCATCGAG
>Ga0310786_10001647_pt1 | contig 35935 bp, 55 predicted proteins | sample AusTroGonzalo_MG_FD_203881 | JGI IMG/M metagenome (GOLD analysis project Ga0310786, IMG submission 203881) | Bovine rumen microbial communities from tropical cattle in Woodstock, Queensland, Australia - Gonzalo_03 (v2) (version 2) | ecosystem: Host-associated > Mammals > Digestive system >... | reverse complement strand
CGCAGAACATGGTGGAGCAGAGTGTGGCCGCAAGTAAGTCCTTTATCCGTGCATATATATCGGATGCCACCGCACTGGAGAGCAAAGGCGTGTTTATCACGCGGCAGTACATGATATTCGATGTGCTTGTAAACACATCTATCGAATCCAACACGGGGATGACGGCTTCCTCCCGCTCATATGACATAGTTCAGTGCATAAGGGAGGCCACGGCGGGCGTGAATTTCGGCGGAGCGGGGCCGATGACCTTGAGCCGCATCACGAAGATAGACGATGAGCGGTTCAATCTCGGATACAAGATATATGTCTATCAGGATTGGTGCGCTGACGCACCGAATCCCTACTTTTCATGAAAGTTCAGTTATATGAAAAAGGCTCTTTTCATATAAGTATGCTTTGCATCTGAATGCCAAAGGAGTTTTATATGGCATCGGTGAAATATTACCAGCGCCTCGCCCAAGGAGATGCCCCTGTCATCTACGAGGGCTTGGAATTTCACCCGTTGCTGGTGCGGGACTATCAGATATACGCAAGGGCAAAGCAGGCGTTCGAGTTGATGCTTGCCTCTCTGTCACCGAAGCTGGCTCGGCTTCCTTGGTGTGCGTGTCTGTGGGCAATCGACCACGAGTGCGAAAAGCAGACGGGAGAGATAGGAGAATATTTGGTCTCCGTACTCTATGTCCTCGCAAAGTCATTGCGGCTCGATGATTTTGCTGAGAACGGAACTCTTCCTCTGCGCCCTGTATTCGCACAGGACGGTTCGCTCACAGCCGTCATGATAGGAGAGGCATACGGAAACTACACGTTGCTCAATATGCAGCAAATGGACGAGGTGCGGAAAATCATAGCCGCACAAAATGGGTATGACATCCCGGATGAGAGTTGGAACCCCGAACTCGTCCGCGCCGCACAGCAAAATTCCGAACGGAACAGCATGGCGTTGGATATGGATTTTGAAACGCTTCTGTACTCCGTTGCTGTGAACGCCCATTGCAGAGCAAAAGATATCTACGATTGGTCGATACGGGAATTCCACGGTATGCAGAGTGCCATAGACAGAAGCTACGGTCATCTGATTTACACGTTGGCGGAAGCAAGCGGTCAAGTGACATTCAAGCAAGGGAATCCCTATCCGTCATGGAAATTCGACCGTAAAAATGATATGCCGTCGGGCTTTGTCACCATATCCGAACTGGATGCGGGTGCTAAAGGTCTGCTGGCAGGAACCTAACTTAACTTACAAGGAGTGAATTACGACTATGGCTTTCACTTTTAAGCCCGAAGAGCTTTTCAGCAAAGGGATTGTCTACGCCGAGTTCTTTGACCCGGCCACGGATGACCTGTTGGGCTACTCCCGCTATGTCGCCGACTTCGGTCTTGCCGGTGCTATGAACAACGGCGAGGTCGAGGCTGGTCCGGGTAACGCCCTCGTAATGATGATTCCCGACTCCGCTCGGCTGAACATCACCGCCACCACCGCTGACTCCGCCCTGAACAACATGGCGCTTGCGGTTGGCGGAATCCTGTCCGGCAACGGCGTTGTGGAAACTACTATCGCTATCACCGCCACGGGAACGTCTCTCGCTCTGGCGAACGCCGCCGCCCCCCTCGGCGGGCAGAACGGCGCTGTGTGCTACGTCCTTACCTCTACCGGCTCCGACCGTGCCGAGGTCGAAGCGGCAAGCGGTATCGCTCATGCCGTTGAGGGTGGCACGATTCAGGACTTCGAGGCCGTGAACGGCAACACCTACTGCGTGAAGTATTTCTACGAGAACTCCTCCGCTCAGAAGCTCACCGTTCCCTCGATGTTCGCCCCCAAGGTTGTCCGCGCCCACTTTGCGGTCAACTGCTATGCCAAGAAGACCGGCGGCGATGTGCTGGCGTCCAGCCTCTACAAGATTCGCCACTATGTCTTCCCCTATTACTTCTTCACCAACCCGATGGAGGACAGCCTGTCTCAGACGGCGACCGGCACGGTCAACCTCTCCGGCACTTGCCTGACCTATCAGGAAGCCGCCGCCGAGGGCATCTGCAATGTGGATACCAACGGCATCTACGGCTATGTGGTGGACGAGTATGTAGGCGATGACACCTCCACCTCCGCTGTGGACGGCATCTACTTCATCGGCCTCGGCGCTGGCGTCAGCCTCGTCAAGAGCACCAAGATGGTTCTGCCCGTCAAGTACAGCGTGAACGGAATCCTCACCAACGTTTCCGACTGGAGCAAGGTGACGTTTACCGCCGCCTCCGCCGTGGTCAGCTTCGCCGACTCTCATGACCCTGAGATGACCGCTGGCGGTTCCGCCGGGAACACCACGGTCACGGTCAGCGTGACGAACAGCCGCACGAACAAGACCTATACCGACACTATCCCCGTGACGGTAACGGCGTCCTAAAGACGCATACATGCCCCGGCCCATCCGGGTCGGGGCATACCCCTATATGTTTTCCAAAGTGCCATTCCATGTGACATTTTGGAATGTGTATAGAAAGGCGGTGTGAAGATGGCGGGATTCACAGAAGAATACCTTGGCTCCGTAAAACCAAGGCTTGACGCCGCGGTGTCTATGGCTGTGGAGGCTATGGGATACCGACTGATCACCGCCCTTGAAGCATCCGCCCAGGTGAGAGTATACGATGCGCACACGCCTCCCCCTTACTTTATGGCGAAACGGCGCGGTGAACTGCTTAATGACGCCAACTACATTGTGATGAAACAAGGTGACCGTTCCGTCATGGTGGCGAACGTGACCGTTACTCAAAGCGGAAGCGGCGGAGAGGTAAACTGGGTGGAATCGGGCTTTCGGCAGCACTCCGCCGGCGCTCGTCCGTTTATGGAAGAGGGTCTGCAGGACTATGTGGCCACAATGGCAGACGCCGACCTTCAAGCTGCGATGGCAGCCCAGGGATTCTGATAGGAAAGCGAGGAACGCATTGATATGGCGGCTACCGTAGTCCTAAACGTAGATGTAAATGACGCTCAAGCGTTAGCAAAACTGGCAAAGCTCGATGCCGATGTCAAGGCGCTTGAGGGCAAAAAACATGTCATAACCCTCGAAATAAAAGGCGCGGCTCAGATTCAAAATGTGACCAAGGAAATGGTTCAGTACGCCAAAATCCAGGCACAGATTCAAAAAGAGGAGCTTGCCTTACAACGTGCTGCTGAACAGAGAAAGAAAGCGGAAGCCAATGCGGCTGCCGCAAAAGAGAGAAACGCCGCGGCTGAGAAGAATCTTCAAACAGCTACCGAACGCCGCATTGCGGCTGAACAGCGTGGACAGAATCTGAGCAGACAGCGCACCCTTGAGCTGGAAAAACAGCAGACTACTGCGGACAAACTTGCCGCGTCCGAAAAAAACCATGAAATGCAACTGGAGCGCACGGCCGAGCGCACCAGAGAACTCATGCAGTTGGAGGAGCAACGCTCGAACAATCGGCTGACGCTTGAAAATGCGAGATCCGACGGAAAGGCAAGAGTCCAAGAGTTAAAAAATGAGGGCGCGGCGGCAAGGGACGCCGCGGGAGGATACAACGCCCTACAAGTTGCCCTCGGAAACTTGGCTTCAAGAGCCATTCATGCGGTTTTCCGCAAGATAACTCAGGCAATCCGTGAAGCTGTCACGGAGATGAAAAGCGTAGATACCGAATTGACGAACATCTCAAAGGTCAGCGGAAAGACTGGAGATGCGCTTGAGTCAATCGGCGAAAAAGCTTATGACACCGCCGCAAAATACGGAGTTGCCGCGTCCGAGTATCTGCAGGCTGTATACGCCATGCAGAAAGCGGGCATGGGTGACAACTCCGAAGCGATGGGCGAACTGGCCGTCAAGACCATGCTTGTCGGCGATACCACGCAGGAAGTCGCCACCAAATTCCTGCTTGCCACCAATGCGGCTTGGAAACTTGAGGGCAACATGGAGCGCCTCGGACAGATTGTTGACGAGGCGGACTACATCAACAACAACTATGCGACCAGCTTGGACAAACTGGCCGCAGGTATGCCTATCGTAGCGTCCGTAGCTGAGAACGCCGGGATGTCCGCCGAGGAAACGATGGCGGCACTCGGAACGATTACCGCGGCTACCCAGGAATCTGGAACCAAGGCGGCAACCGCACTCCGTGCGCTTATACTTAATATCTCCAAGGAAGTCGGAACATTCATCACCGATGAAGGCGAAGAGTTTGAGGTTACCGAGGAAAGCGTAAAGACCGTACAGGGGCTTCTTGAAAAATACGCCAAGACTGAGGTGGATGCGGCAAAGGCTGCCGGAGAACTGCTCGACCCAATGACCGCCATCCGAGCCTTGTTCAAAGGAATGGCGGAAGATGACCTCAATGACGTAGAACTCTTCAACCTGCTGTCCGGCATGGGCGGAAAGCTCCGTACCAACCAACTGACTGCGTTGGTAAAGAACTTTGATACCCTATACACGGACATGATGGGCAATATCGCAAACGCCGCGGGAACGGCTGACAGCGAGATTGACCTCATGATGAACTCCTGGGAGAGGAAAACAGCACAACTCAAAAACTCGTGGACAAGGCTGATTGCAGACATCGTAAGTTCTGACCTTGTCAAGGACGGCATGGACTGGCTTACCCAAATGGTAGACAAAGCCGACGAGTTTGTTGATAAATTTAAAGACCCTTTTTATGAGAGCAACAATCTCCTTGATACGATAAAAGACCTTGAGGATGAATACGCCACCCTAAACGAAAAAGCCCAAGGAACCGACCTGACAAAAGCCGAGCAGGAACGCTTGGCTCTTATAGAGAAACAGCTTGAACTGAAACGGCTCATCCAAAAAGAGGAAGAGGAAGCGGCCGCGAAAGAGCTTCAGGCATCGCTTACCAGAAAAACAGGCCCAACAACTCTTGACGCATATAATGCCCGCAGTTTAAGGGAAGCGGCACAGGGTGTAGAGTTCACGGGAACGGCGGAAGAATACCGCCAGTCCCTCGCAGGAATCGTAAAAGAGTATCAGGATTATTACGATGCCGTCATCCAAGTCCGAGACGCGGGCGGACAGCTTACAGAGCATCAGAAACAGTTCATATCGGACTTTGAAACCATAAGCGATGTTTCGGGTGATACGTCTCTCACCATAGGGAACCTCGTTGACGGATACCGTGAACTGGTAGACGCAGAGGGGAACGTAAGGGCGAAAGCGGTAGATGCTACCGAGGCTCAGAAAGCAGAACTTGAGGATCTGCTTCAAAAGTATCAAGAGTATCAGGACGCATTCGCTGCGAACGAGGCGGCTCAGACAGAAGACGCCAACAGACGCGCCGAAGCGTTCGATGCCCTCGATAAAGCGCAGGTTGCCCTTTCGGACGCCTATTATTCCGCAGGCGAGGACACAAGAAAAGCATTCGACCAAATAACTTCCGGCGAGGAGGACGCCACGAGCGCCGCCGGAGATGTGGCAAGCGCGGCTGGTGCGATTGGCCCAGAGGTTGACTCCGTTATACCGGCTGTGCAACGGCTGACTGCCGCATTCCAAGAGGCGGCGGCGGCAGCAGGGAGTGTGTCGGTAGGCCCCATAAGCGCGGGAGTCGGCGGACATGCCGCAGGCACACGAAACGCACCCGGAGGCCCATCGCTTGTAAACGAACTCGGCCCGGAGCTTATCTCAGATAACGGAAGAGCATACATTGCCAATGGCGGACGCCCCGGAATCGTCAATCTTTCCCGTGGCGCAATCGTACTTAACGCAAAAGAAACACAGCAGGCTCTGAGCGGAAAAGGTGGACGAGGGAAAAGCATCCCTGCGTTTGCCACTGGAACCAATTTACCGACCAATGTCCTCGGCGGAAGCCTCTATGTAGTACACACCAACAACACGCCGGAAGACCTAGCCGAGTATCGCACAAGCAGAACCACTAAGCCGACAAACACAGGCGCAAAGTTAGTCGTTACATCGACAAAAGGAAAATCCGGCAAAGGTTCAGGCTCCGGGGGTGGCGGAGGCGGTGGGTCTACCGCCAAGTCCGTAGAGGAACTCGCAAAAGAAACAAAGGACATCCTGTCCAATATAGAGAAGCAGGCGAAACTGGCCGACAACCGCAAGCAGTACGATAAAGAAGTATCGCTGTGGGAAAAAGGCCAAAAAGAGATTGACAAGATGGTAGCCCAGTACAAAAAGGCGGGCTACAAAGAGACCGATGACGAAATCCTTGACCTGCTCAATAAGCGGTATGACTACGAGAAGAAGAAAGAAGCCGCCAGTAAGAAGACCATAGAGGAAGCGGCGTCCGAACTCAAGGACAAACTCAGCAACCTCGACAAGCAGGCGAAGCTGGCGGACACCAACGGCGATTACGAGAAGGAAGTCCGCTTCTATGAGGAAGCGCAGGAAGCCATCGCCGAGATGGTGGAGCGGTATCGGAAAGCGGGATACGCCGAAGACTCCGATGAAATCGTAGACCTGCTCCAGAAGAACGTAGACTACGGCGAGAAACAGGTCAAGGTCTATAAGGACAGATGGAATGACCTGATAGACGCTCTTGAGGCGGACACGGACGCACAGGAAGCGGCCAACGCCTTGGCTGAGAAAGAGCAGGCTCTTGCGGATGCCCGTCTTGCGCTTGAGAACGCCACAAAGAACCGCACGGTGCGGACGTACAACGCCGCCACCGGGCAGTGGGAGTGGGTAGCCGACCAAGCCAAGGTCAAGTCTGCGCAGGAAACTCTGACCAAGGCGGAAGAGAACTACTCCAAGGAAGTCAAAGACCAAGCCATAAGCGAACTGGAACGGCTCCGGGATACGGCTACCGACTTGAACGAGGTCATCCTTGGGCCTGCGCTGTCGGCAATCATGTCGCAGGCGGAATCGTCCGATGTGTTCCAAAACTTCGCTCGTGCATTGAACGGAGTATACGGAGTAGGCTCGTTCCTCGCCTCCACGGAGGGTTCGTCCAAGGTATTGAGTTCGTCTTCCGACAGCCACGATACGTTCTATACATTCGGAAACGTCACTCTGACAGAGGACGAAGCGTCCTCCATGAGCGTGGCGGAACTGGCAAGCAGACTACAAGTGCTGAAGATATCGTAAGGGAGGGAGTACCCCGTGATAAGCGAAGCCCAAAGATTTTGGGATGCCATCGTAGGAAAAGTACGTCAGGTGGCGCAGGACGTTTCCAAGAACGCTTTCCGTTGCGAAAGGTACGAGGTCACGACAGCGCCGAACGGCTCCAAAATCGGCGTCACGCTTCCTCTGGGAACAAAAGAAATCTTCCTCCCCTACTCCGTAGAGGTCGAAAACGCAACCGTGGGCAGTCAGGTACTCGTAGTATGGTGGGGCAGTATGTCCAACGCCAAGGTGTACTACTACGCCAACGGATACAGGGGAACGCGCCCGGCCCGGGAAGCATACCCTGTCGGGGCTGTTTTTGAGAGCACCACCCTTTTTACCACAACACAGTTGTCGCAGATGCTTGGCGGCACATGGGTTCGTATATTCCCCAAAAAGCCGGAGTTCGTTGTAGAGGAATTTACAATCGAACTTGAGTCTATTGCCGCAGGAGGCGTGGTGGCGGTCACGGATTACGATATATCCGACAGCCCATATGCGGAAGACCATACCCCATTGGGAATCGTCGGTTTCGGCGTTACCGGCGCAAGCGGAATTTCCGTCAACCGGGTCATGTTGAACGGTAACTATGAAGTGTCTTACCTGCTTCGCAACAACAGCAGTTCCGCATCGCCACCGTCGGGAAGCACGGCGGATTTCCAATTCTACATTCTATGGTATGAAGAAGTGGCTACCACGCCGTACAAATGGGAAAGAATCGCCTAATTGTGAGGTGACAGTATTTGCTTTATCAACCCTCAAACATAACCCCCGATGAACTAAACGGAACTGGAACGGTCGATATGACCGAGGACGTCGTGGTATCTTGGCTGGTCAATGGGACGTCGGCCATGACCGCATATGAGATTGCGTTCTATCAGAACAACGCCGCGTCTACAGCCGTATGGACAACCGGGAAGGTCACGCTCGTCACCCCGTTTTGGGGCACAACTTATGACGGAACGACAGAACCGTTCTCGGTCACCCTCAGTGGGCTTGCGGGATACGGCCTGTCTAACGGATATGAATACAAGATGCGCATCACGCAGTGGTGGAGCGCGAACGATTCGGTAACGCCATATACGGATTCAATCGTTGTCGCAAAAGCAAACCCGACCGTGACGATGGGGGCCGTTACCGACCCACTCGCGGGCAAAGAGGCCACATTTACCGCTACCTACTCTCAGGCGCAGGGAGACGGAATTAAGTGGGTGCGTTGGTGCATAGCCTACGCAGACGATAAAAACAATCCGTTTGTTGATACCGGGTACATATACGGAACCGGGCAACTCCAAGTCGGCTATGACGGTTTCCTTTCCGACAACTCCTACTCGGTAAACTGCACAGTAGAGTCCCAAAGCGGAGTGCAGGCTACAACTGGATGGGTAGACTTTGATGTTGAATACACGCTTGCGGCGGCGGCTGGCGGAGCAAACGCCTGCCAACTGGCAAACTCCTCTTCCGTGTGGGTCAACTGGGATATGGTTCAGTCGGCAGACGGATACTCCATCATGCGTCGGACGGTGGGAGATAACCGCCTTATAAAGATTGCCGACGTAGAGGCTACAGCAGGTCAGATTCGTGACTACTCGGCAAGGTCCGGGCAGACATACATCTACTACATATTCCCCGTAGGTGCTCTCGCTTACCTTACAGAGCCCATGATGACAGAACCAATTAAAGTCCAGTATTGGTACTGGAGCATCGTAGAGGCGGAGCCTGTAAGCGGAGAAAAAAATACATACTCTGTAATCGCCGCATATTACTTCAAATACAACGTTGCGGAGGGCCAATTTTCCAACAACAACAATCCGCAGATATCTCAGAACTTTACACGGTATCCTACTCGCCAAGGAACAACGGCGAACTACAAGACGGGAACGTTGGGCGGATATATCGGAACCATAGACCGCACTACGGTGGAGTATTCCGATACCATATCTCAGAGTGAAGCGCTGTTCGCGTTGTCCAATACGGAGAATGCCCTGTTTCTCCTCGACCCAAAGGGTCATTTCATGAGAATACACACGTCGGCGGCGACAACGCTGGCGATAGACCACAAGAGCAGGGTGATGCCTCAGAACGTCACGGTATCTTGGGTGGAGATGGGCAGTACCGACAACGTGCACCTCATCATGTACCCCGGCGGAGACTTCTACCCTGTTGACAGAGTTATCCTCACTACGCTTTCCCTCAATCCTACCACGGGCAAGCTTACGTGGACTACGCCCGACGATTACGAGGGAACAGGCTCGGTGCTGAGTATGAACGCGGACGGAACGCTCGTTCAGACAGCCAGCGGTTCTTACAACGCCGCAACCATGACGCTCAACAACAGCACGGGCATCGTGACAGCTACGCTCCCTGACTCGTAAGGGGGTGCAGATATGTCGTCTCAATATCAGCAGTATCTGACTCAACTGAGAGCGGAATTCACAAAAATCGCTCGGCTTGAATTCCTCAATTCCGATGGGACGGTGGCGTATGTTTTAGATAACAACGCCACCAACCGAAGGTCGGGGGCGTTTCTACAGTCGGGGACAATATCCTGCAACAAGAACAACGGCAAACGCCGTCAGGCATCCGTCACACTCGTCAACCTTGACGATGAGTATGAGTACGCCGTCAACCACATTTGGTTTGGACAGCAGATTCGCTTGTCCGAGGGAATCATCCTCGATGACGGTACTGAGTATTATATCCCGCAAGGCGTGTTCGTGATAGAGAATCCGCAGGAATCCCTGAAGCCCGGTCAGAAGACCGTGACCTACAACCTCGTGGACAAGTGGGCGAACATAGACGGTTCGCTCGGCGGAAACCTTGAGGACGTACATCAGGTACTGGCGGGAACGAACATCTTCGACGCTATGTCAGCCTTGCTCAAGGATGACAAGTACGGCAACAACAATGTCTTCGGCGGGGCTGTAGACGGATATCTCACGGCGGACGGAACACTCGCTCAGAATGAGAACGAGTGGATGACGTCGGGATATATCGAGGTGGTGGCGGGTGTCACCTACACCTACACCGAGCATCCGACCACATCGAACTACGGTAGCCGTTATATGTTCTTCTCGGACGCCGAGGAGAGCAGTTATATCGGAACATATAGTTCGAGCAGTTCCGCAACGTTCAACGTGACAGCGCCGAGCGGAGCGAACTATATCCGCATCGGAAGCAGATATCTTCAGAACGGCGGATGGGCGGAATTCCGCAGAGCAGGCACGGTCACACCGATAGACCCAGTTGCGCCTCTGTTCACTGACTACTACAACGGCAGGACGCAGACGCTGACGGACGGTTCCGTGGTGTCACTCATCGAAGCACCGCACGATTTCCTCTCGGAAAGCACGGGAACGATGGCGGACGTACTCCTCGGTCTGAATGACATGATAGCCGGGGACATCGGATATAACGCCGTAGGACGGCTCGTAGTCAATCCATCTCAGGACGATATCCTCGATACGGATAAGCCTATCATGTGGCAGTTCACCGAAGAGGACAAGACATTCCTCGGAGCGGACTACAGCCCCAAGCCCACGGATGTTTACAATGACGTCATCGTGGTAGGGGCCACATCGGACACCAACGAAACCGCACGTGGGCGGGCGCAGAACAGAGACCCATCCTCTGCCACATGTATCAGTCGAATCGGGATGAAGACCATTCGGATTGAAATGCCGAACTACTACTCGGACCAAATGTGTCAGGACTACGCAGACTGGCAGTTGAAAAGATACTCGGTGCTGTCCAAGGAGGTCACGATTTCCTGCACACAGCTTTTCCACATAGTTGAAAACGAACTCATCACAGTGCAGAGAACGGACAAAGTGGGAGGCCCAATCGAGCGCCATCTCGTAACAGGCTTTTCAAGACCGATTGGACAGACTGGAGCAATGACAATAAATTGCGTAAGCGTTAATGATATTCCGCTCTCTTTCACTGAAGATACAAACGTTCGATTTTGGTGGAAGAACAACGAAATCAACAATGCCGAGGGTTACGCATAAATAAGGGGGGAAAGACAGTTTGAAAGACACGATACTTGCCGGAACCGGGAACAGCCGATACCTTAAAACGAGCTTGTCCGACACAACGACATGGGCTCAAGCCCTCGAAATGCTCCGCGCCGGAACGTTCCCGATAGACCTCGCCGGTATCAACATGAGCGGAATCGTCCAGCTTGGCACAGCACTGACATCGGACACGCTCCTCAAGTCGGCCGTAATAACAGCGCTGAACTTGGACGAGAACGCAACGCCGAGCGACGCATGGGAAGCGGTCATTGCGCTCATCGCCGCGAAGCAAGACGAACTTACCTTCGACAGTTCGCCTACGCAAGGTAGCCAAAACCCGGTCAGAAGCGGCGGCGTATACACTGCTCTCGCCGGGAAACAGGACACACTGGTATTTGACACCGAGCCTACGGCCGGAAGCACAAACCCTGTGACGTCGGGCGGCATTGCGGACGCTATCGCGGGGGCAAAGACTACGATGGCTACGCTGACCATCCCGTCTAACGCTTGGACGGCGAACGAGCCTCACACAGCAAGCGTAACGGTAACGGGATACAACGTAACGATAAATACGAGGATAGACGTCGCCTGCAACTACGCAACAATGAACTCGCTCGCTATTGCGGGAGTCTCTGCCCTCTATGTTGAAAACGACAACGGAACGCTTACGGCCTACGCAATCGGGGCGGCCCCGAGTTCTTCTATTACAGTGAACGCCCTGATATACGAAACGAATTCAATATGAAGAGGTGATAGACCAAGATGCCCAATTTTGGAAACCCAATCGTACCCAGTCCGAATATGCTCCCGTCGGTTGCAGATACGTTCGTTGTTGGCGTTCTGTACGAGCCGGGAGACTATGCGTGGCACGACGGAAAACTGTACCGTTTCACCGCCACACATAATGGAGAATGGACCGGGAACGATGTCGAGCAGGTCAAACTATCAAACGAGGTGGGCCAACTTCAGAAAGATGTTTTGGGAATCAACGCGGATATGTTTGACCTCGGCGCTGACCTTGAGTTCGACTCCGAAACCAGTATGCTCTACCTTCTCAACAGCGAGGGCGAGCGTATCAGCGACGGCATAGTCATCTCCGGCGGCGGAGGCGGCGGAGGCGGCGGAGGAAACAACGCCATCCTCACCGTGACCAACACAACCGGGTGGCTGTCTAAGACAGTAAGCCTTGGACAACCGTGCGTACTGAGTTTCACATGGTCTTCCTTGGAAGACGACATCCCCACCGGCGACGGCGTAATGACAATAAGAGTCGGCGGCGTCGTGAAGAGAGTACAGGACGTCGCGCAGGGAGCGGTGTCCGTTGACGTAGGCGCTTTCCTCGCCACGGGCTCTAACAAGGTGCGCGTCAGCTTTTCGGACGTATACGAGAACACCAAGTCCATCAACTTCACCATTGACGCGGTGGTTCTCACCATTACCAGCACGTTCGACACTTCCGGCACATTCCCCGCCGGAGAAACCGTAACATACACCTACACGCCCGTTGGCAACGTGGAGAAAATCGTCCACTTTATCGTGGACGGCACAGAGGTAGGAACTCAGACCGTAACGGTATCCGGCAGACAGCAATCCTACTCTCTCCCTGCAATGAATCACAACGCGCACAGCCTGCTCGTATATTTCGTAGCGACCATAGACGGAGAGGACGTGCGCTCCAACGAGCTGTACTACTCCATGATTGTGGTCAACCCCGAGTCCCACGTTCCCATCATCTCCAGCACGTTCACCCGGACTACCGCGGAGCAGTACGAGACCATCGCAATCCCCTACCGCGTGTACAGCCCCGACACGCTGACGTCCTCAATCTCCCTTTGGGTAGGAGAAACCAAAATCTCCGACCTCACCGTGGACAGAACGGAACAGACATGGAGCTACCGCTTCAACGATATGGGCAACTACACGCTCTCTATCGTATGTGGCGGAGTGATGCGCATCTTCACGCTGACAGTAACGGAATCCTCCATCGACATCGAGCCTGTTACCCAAGACCTCGCCCTGTTCCTCACAAGCGCGGGCCGCTCCAACTCCGAGCTGAACCCCGGCGTGTGGGAAGATACTGACAATCATATCTCCTGCACGATGACCGGCTTCAACTTTGTGTCGGACGGATGGGTTCTAGACTCCGACGGCGTGACCGTACTGCGCGTCAGCGGAGACGCTCGCGTGACCATTCCCTACAAGGCGTTCGCAACAGACTTCCGCTCCACGGGCAAGACGATTGAGCTTGAGTTCGCCACGCGTAACGTGCTGGACTACGACGCATCGGTCATCTCCTGCATGAGCGGTGGACGCGGATTCCAGCTGACCGCTCAGAAGGCCACAATGTCCTCAGAGCAGTCGGAAATCTACACGCAGTACAAAGAGGACGAGCATGTCCGCATCTCGTTCGTAGTGGACAAGAGAGCGGAGGACCGCCTGCTCCTCATCTACATCAATGGCATCATGTCGGGCGTTATCCAGTACCCCGATGACGATGACTTCTCTCAGGCTACTCCCGTGAATATCTCCATTGGGAGCAATGACTGCATGACCGATGTTTACAACATCAGGGTCTATGACAACAACCTGACCCGTTATCAGATTCTTGAGAACTGGATTGCCGACACTCAGAGCATTGACCTGATGCTTGAGCGGTATCAGCACAACAACGTATACGACGACTACGGTCAGATTACCATCGACCATCTGCCGTCTGACCTTCCCTACTTGGTCATCTCCTGCCCCGAACTTCCCCAGTACAAGGGAGACAAGAAGACCATCTCCGGGTACTACATCGACCCGCAGAACGGGGCGAACTCGTTCAACTACAGCGGAGCGCAGGCTGACGTTCAGGGTACATCTTCTCAGTACTATCCGAGAAAGAACTACAAAATCAAGTTCAACGGCGGGTTCGAGATGCTGTCCACCGGCGAGACCGTATCCAAGTACAAGATGCGGCCCACGTCAATCGCTACGAAGACGTTCACGTTCAAAGCGGACGTTGCCTCCTCAGAGGGCGCGAACAACGTAGAACTGGCTCGCCTGTACAATGACGCAAGCATCTACCGCACTCCGCCGCAGGAGGTAAACCCCAATGTGCGTCAGGGAATCGACGGCTTCCCCATCGTAATCTTTTGGGATGACGGAGACACTCTTTCCTTTATCGGAAAGTACAACTTCAACAACGACAAGGGGACAGAGGAGGTCTTCGGCTTTGCCGAGGGCGATGAGTCTTGGGAAATCAAGAACAACACGTCCTCCCGCGTACTGTGGCAGTCTGATGACTTCAGTGGTGACGACTGGCTGAACGACTTCGAGGGAAGATACCCCGATGAGTACGACAACCCGACGAACCTCGCGGCGCTTTCCTCTTGGATTGTATCTACCGACCAAGACCAAGCCACGGGCAACGCCCTTCCCACCCCGTACGTGGACGTTGACGGCGTAACACATAACATTGACAACGCCGCCTATCGACTGGCAAAATTTAAGACGGAGCTGGAGGACCATCTCGATAAGGACTCTGCCCTGTTCTACTATCTGTTCACAGAGCTGTTCCTCATGGTGGACTCCCGCGCCAAGAACGCGTTCCCGTCTTTCTTTGACAATGACCCTTGGTGCTGGCTCCCCTACGACTTCGATACCGCTATCGGTACGAACAACGAGGGCGCGCTTGTGTTCAGCTACAACCTTGAGGACACCGATACGCTTCCCGGCGGAGCCAAGGTCTTCAATGGTCAGGACTCCGTCATGTGGGTAAACCTCCGCGAGGCATTCCCCGATGACCTTCAGGCCATGTACAGAACACTCCGCTCCACCGGCGTCATCTCCTACTCCTTGGTAGAACAGGCGTTTGAGACGCACCAGCACAAGTGGCCCGAGGCCATCTTCAACGAGGACTCGTGGTTCAAGTACATCGACCCGCTGTTGGAAGACGGAACGGCGTCGTACCTCGCAATGGCACAGGGCAGTAAGGAGGAGCAGAGAAAGTGGTGGCTGTATAACCGCTTCCGCTACATCGACTCAAAGTATAATGCCGGTGACGCACTGAGCGACCTCATTCAGGTTCGTGGCTACGCCAAGGCGGACATCACCGTGACCCCATACGCCGACATCTACCCCACGGTAAAGTACGGCTCTTATCTCGTATCCGAGCGGGGCGAGCGGAACGTTCCGACCACGTTGGCCAATCCTCTGACCGAGGTAAACGACACGGAAATCTACATCTACAGCGCGTCCCAGCTGGCGTCCGTGGGAGACTTGAGCGGACTGAAAGTCGGCTTCGCTGACTTCTCTATGGCTACCAAGCTCCAAAGCATCAAGGTCGGTGACAGCAATGTGCTGTACGAGAATCCCAACCTGACCGAACTGTACGTAGGCAACAACCCCCTGCTCAACAGCGTTGACGCCCGGAACTGCTCCGGGCTGACTCAGGCGGTTGACCTTTCCGGGGCCGTGAACATCGAGTACGTGTATTTCAGCGGAACGAACATCACGTCCTGCTCTCTGCCGAACGGCGGCATCCTGAAGACGTTGGTGCTTCCTGACTCCGTTGCGAACCTCACGGTACGCAACCAACCGGCGCTCACCACGTTCTCTATGGACGATTACAGCAACATCACCACGCTCCGCGTAGAGAACACGCCGAACGTTCCCGTGTGGGACATCATTGGTGACATCGCGGCGAACAGCCGTGTGCGTATCATCGGGTTCACGATGACGGTCAGCACTACCACGCAGGTCGAGGATTTCTACGATTACCTTGATGAGTACGCCTCAGTGATGCGCGGACTCGACGAGAACGGCAATACTCTTGACCACGCGGTCATCAGCGGAACGATTACCGGCCTAAACAGCATCACGGGCGCGTGGCTTGCCGAAATGACGGCACGGTATCCCGACATTACCATCACCTATGAGCACATCACCAGCAACCTGTATTACTACAGTTGGGATGGCAATACCCTGCTCTATACCGAGGCTATCAACGACGGCGGCGACGGCACGTGGAACGGGGCTCCTACTCGAACCAGTACAGCGCAGTATGACTACACGTTCATAGGATGGTCGAGATACACAGACCAGTATGTGGCAGACCCAACGGCCACGAAAAATGTTTCGGCAGACAGAAGCGTATACGCGGCGTACTCCACGAGCATAAGAACCTATACTGTGTATTTCAAAAACGGGAACACCACGCTTCAAACCGTTAACAATGTGCCATACGGTGGCACGGCGACATATACCGGGCCGACCCCTGTTCCGTCAGACCCTGACAACTACGAGTTCGCCGGATTCAACCCCGACGGGACAAATATCCAAGGCGATACAACCTGCTATGCAACGTTCCGCTACACTGGAATAATCACTAGGAAGTTCCTTATGCGAACGAATATATCCGCCTATGAGACCTCTGATGTCTCTTGTATAGGAGAGTATGCATTTGGAGGTTATACTAATTATTTAGAAGAAGTATCGTTCCCTGAATGCATAACAATCTCAGACTATGCGTTTCGTGGTTGTGGACGGATTGATTCAGTATCGTTCCCAAAGGTAACTACAATCGGGGTTTATGCATTTTCCAACTGTGACGACCTTGAAACGGCATATTTCCCGTCATGCACAACGATTGGAGAACGTGCGTTTCATAGTTGTTACACTCTTACAACGGCGTCGTTCCCAGTATGCACAACGATTGGGAGCTATGCGTTTTGGAGTTGCTCATCACTTACGACGATGTCGTTCCCAGTATGCACAACGATTGGAACCTCTGCGTTTTACGGGCTTCGGTCTGACGCAACAGTATCGTTCCCTGAATGCATAACGATTGAAGCTGGCGCGTTTATAAACGCCAAGGTTTCCTCGGTGTCATTCCCAAAGGTAAAAACGATTGGCTCCAGCGTGTTTTATGGTTGCTCATCTCTAACATCTGCGGTGTTTCCCCAATGCACGTCGATTGGTTACTATGCGTTCGCAAATTGCATAAGTTTATCATCGGTATCTTTTCCCGAAGCTACAATAATCGGAGGAAACGCGTTTCAGGGTTGCACTTCCCTTACAACGGTATCGTTGACGTGCGCGAGTGTTGACGGTCAAGCATTTCAGCAATGCTCGGCATTAACGACGGCCACGATTAGTGCCGCAGACGGACGTCTTATCCTGCAAAGCTCCGTATTCGGCATGTGCACATCGCTCAGAATGGTCTCTCTGACTGATTGCGTGTCAATTGGAACATCTACGTTCCAGTCTTGCTACAACCTTATAAGCCTGTATCTCATGGGGTCAACAATGACAAGATTTGCGTTTGGAACGATGTATGAATTCCAAAGCACACCAATCGGTGGGTACAGTGACGTAGCAGGGCAGTACGGGAGTATTTATGTTCCGATGTCGCTATTGTCAGCGTATCAGAACCAGTTGGGCGCTATTTCGAGCAGAATTGTTGGCATATAAGGGGGTGAAATCATGGCAAATACAATAGACGTTTTAGGCGATTCCGTCGCAATGAAGATGATAATCGAAAGAACAATATCCGAGTTCACGGATGATGAAATGAACGCTGTTGGGACGTATGCATTTGCACGTTGTTCCAGCCTATCAACCGTGTCATTTCCGCGTGTTGCCTCTGTTTATTCGTACGCGTTTATGGAATGCTCGGCATTGACGACGGCATATTTACCAATATGTAGAACTATAAATTCCAATGCATTTCAGGGGTGTACGTCTCTATCTGAGGTGTCATTCCCATCGTGCATAGGGGTAGAGGCGAGCGTATATGAATCCTGTACCGCGCTGACGAAAGCTTCTTTCCCGTCGGCCTCATATATTGGGCAAGCCGCGTTCCGAGCGTGCACTGCCCTGACAACGCTGTCGCTTCCAATATGCACAAAAATAAACTCGTACGCGTTTGAAGGTTGCACGGCTCTCCAAACGGCGTCGTTCTCGATGTGCACCTCACTCGGGTCCAGTGCATTTAAAGAATGCACATCTCTTGCAACTGTGTCTTTCCCTGTATGCACCTATATTGGAGCTAGGGCATTTCAACAATGTTCCGTTCTCCAAACGGCGTCATTCCCGGAATGCACATCGATTGACATCTATGCGTTTGCGAGTTGTAAATCGCTGACCACAATTTCGTTCCCTAAATGTACGTCGATTGGGGCCAGCGCGTTTCAGAAGTGCACGGCTCTTGCAACTATATCATTCCCGGAATGCACTACTATTGGGAGCAGAACGTTTATGGGTTGTTCTTACCTGACAACAGTATCGTTCCCGGTATGCACCTCGATTTTGACAGGCGCATTCTCAGGCTGCACCGCTCTGACTGCGTTATCATTCCCAGAGTGCAGTAGGATTGGGACCGAGGTGTTTTTTAGCTGCGTGAACCTAATCAGCCTATATCTGATGGGGTCTTCCGTAGTGTTGCTCGAGCATAATAATGCATTCACTTCCACGCCCATTGGTGGATACAGCACTACGGCCGGGCAGTACGGCAGTATCTACGTTCCGGCGTCTCTACTGACCGCATACCAAACCGATTCACGCTGGTCAAATTTTACAAGCCGGTTCGTCGGCGTATAAACAAAAACCAAATATAAAGGAGTTCCTATGAAACTACAGTTCTTAGTACCGCAATATATGGAAACGGACGACGTAGTGAAGCCGCTTCTCGACAGCATTGCCATCCAGCAGAATGTGGACTTCAACGAAATCGGGGTCATCATCTGCAACGACGGCACGGACGTATACCTCTCGGATGAACTCATCCGAGGGTATCCGTTCCGAATCGACTACTACAAAGAGCCGCACAGAGGCGTAAGCGGAACACGCAACGCCTGCTTTGAACACGCGGAGGCAGACTATGTAATGTTCTGCGACGCAGACGATATGTTCTATAACGCATGCGGCCTTTGGATTCTCTTCCGTGAGATGGAACAGGGATTCGACTCCCTTGTATCCCAGTTCATTGAGGAGAGCCGACTGCCGGGAACAAAAGAAGTGACGTATGTCAATCACGATATGGACAGCACGTTCGTCCACGGTAAAGTACATCGGCGCGGATATCTGCTCGACAAGGAAATCCGATGGAACGAGAAGCTGACCATCCACGAGGACAGCTATTTCAACATCCTCTGTCAGAATCTGTCGGAGAGCGTGAAATACTGTCAGACACCGTTCTACCTGTGGAAATGGCGGGATGAAAGCGTGTGCCGCCATGACCCGAAGTATATCCTGAAGACCTATAAGAATATGCTCGACTCCAATGATGCCCTCGTGGACGAGTTCCTCCGCAGGGGTCACATGGACAAAGCCATGTTCTACTGCGCCATGATGGTGTTTGACGCCTACTACACCATGAACAAGCCCGACTGGGTTAATCAGGATAATAAAGAGTATAGGGACAGCACCGAGCGCAGATTCTCGGACTATTTCATCAAGCATGAAGACCTGTGGAAAGCCGTAGGTCAGCCCGACAAGATGGTCATCTCCAACGGCGTCAGACAGCGGAGCATCAATGAGGGCATGATGATGGAGGCTGTCACAATCGACGCATGGCTGGCGCACATTAAGAAGCTGAACAAGCCGCGCCGAAAGAAATAAATCTAATCGGAATGGGGAATTTATATGGGACATGATAAGATACAACAAGAACTCAGCATAAAATTCCCCAAAGGTTCGTGCGGGCTTTGGGAGAGTCCGACTATCGGTACGAAGTCATGGCTTTACCGAAGCCCCGCGAATACCCTCGCACAGAACCAAAAGGTAGTAGACCGCGAGAACTGTGCGCTGTGGTGGCCTTATGGTAAAGGCCACGCCGTTATAGACCACGCGGACTCTGAGGTCCCCGGAGGCCTGTGGCGTGTGCAGGATATGTGCGTGGATGACAATGCCGTGCTCAATCTCCCTAATGGGATAAAGAAATACTACACGTGCATGGGAATGCTCAGATGCAGGCGTGAGAGGGGCGGATACACATGGAACGGGAAATCGTTCTCCCCGCTCACAAAGGACGACGTGGTCTGCATCTCTTGTGCCACGACGGACGGAAGCGAAGTCTACGTCGCCTATTTTAAGTATAATTACTCAATTGGATTGAGCACAATTATTCAGAACATAAAAAAATAAGGGGGCAGGGTTTCCCCTACCCCCGATATTCCGAGAAAGGAACAGGAATATGGCATCTTACGAACTTGGTCAAGCCGCAATCGTTAATAAAGGTGCATGGAGTTCAGCCGCAAGCTATGTTGTCCTCAACACCGTGACGCATAACGGCGGCTCGTTCATGGCTATTGCGGCAAACTCAAGCAAGGAACCGGGCGTGTCGTCCGACTGGGCGACATACTGGGTCAACATGGCTAAAGGCATAAAGACGGTGGACATCGTGGCCGACTCCACATCGACCGCACACGCGGTGTTCACCATGTCGGACGGAACCACAATCACGGGAACCACGTTCACCACGTCCCCCGTGGCAGACGGCTCCATCACGGACGCAAAAATCGTCAGCACGGGCATCTCCCGCATCGCCAACGGCGCTGTCACGGCGGCGATGCTCGGCTCGGATATCCTGCCCATCAACGTGGGCATCAAGCACGGAGACCACAATCCCCCGACCACATCGGACATCTCTGACGGACAGATATATCTGTACCACGCCTAATGGGGGTGTAGCTCATGGCATCTTGGAGTTCAAAAAGCCCTTGGAGTAAATCGTGGGGAACAGAATATGAGGGATATGCGCAGAACGCAAGCTACTATGAGTTCCGGGGGCTGTTTTCCTATGTCCGTGGTAGCAACAACACGCTGTATGTTAAGTGTGCCGTTCAAGCGAAGCTCAGACACTCGGACTATAAGTATTATCCGTACAACGTATATGCGGAAGTCAGCGTAGGAGACACCTCACACTACACAGCCAGTTCAGCGTTCCACGCAGAATCAGGCGGCGGACTTACAAGCACATCTTGGCAAACGCTCGGCGTTGTCTATTACACGGGAACGGCCAATTCGGGACAGACATTTTATATGCGCACGAGCTGGTCGGGTTCCTTACACTCCGCCGCACTGTCAAAGTTAGCACCGGGCTATACCTCATCGTATACCATCACCTATAACGGCAACGGAAACAACAGCGGCTCCACGGGCGCACAGACCGCCACATACGGAGTTGCCACGACCGTAAGCAACAACGGATTCACAAAGAGCGGATATAACTTCGTCAAGTGGAACACGGCGCAGAACGGTAGCGGTACGGACTACTACCCCGGCGGCTCCATCACCATCTACGGCAACACGACCCTGTACGCACAGTGGTCACAGATAACCTATACCGTCAGCTACAACGGAAACGGAGCCACAAGCGGAACGACCGCACAGCAGACGAAGGTATGGGGTACTCCCCTACCACTCCAACAGAACGGATACTCCAAAACGAACTACACGTTCCAACACTGGAACACGGCGGCTGATGACAGCGGTACGTCCTACGCCGCAGGCGCATCGTACATAGACAACGCCGCCGTCACGCTCTACGCCATATGGAAGAAGAACAATATCCCCGTGTTCATTCGGAGCGGAAACGATATCATCCAAGTCGAAAAGGCGTTCATCAATGACGGCGGAACGATAAAGGAATGCACCGTGTATCAGAATCTCGGCGGCACTATCGTAGAGTATGTGTAAGGGGTGACTGAATGCTCAATGTAATCGACATCTCTTCGTGGCAGACAGGCATGAACCTCGACACGATGTATAAGCAGAATCCCGATTTGAACGGAGTCATCGTCAAGGTGACGCAAGGCACGGGATATGTGAATCCCCCGGCAAAGGACTGGCTCGAATGGCTGATGTCCAAGAACAAGCCCTTCGGAGTGTACCATTTCCTCGACCTCTACGGCGGAAAGGAAGAGGCACAGCACTTCGTCAACAACATACAGCCGTATATCGGCAAAGGTATACTCGCCATAGACTACGAGGGCAACGCCGTCCGCAAGGGCGCAGGATACCTCAAGGAATGTCTCGATGAGGTCTATCGGCTGACAAATGTCAAGCCGTTCGTCTACTGCTCACAGAGCATCACGCAGACCAACGGATTCGACAAGATAGCGGCGGCGGGATATCCGCTGTGGATGGCGCAGTACGCAGATTACAACCCCGTACACGGATTCTTGGAGAAGCCGTGGCAGAAAGGCTCGGTCAAACCGTTCGACAAATACTGGATGCACCAATATACTTCCTGCGGATATCTGAACGGATGGGATGGGCGTCTGGACTTCGACCTCTTCTATGGAACGGAACTGGACTGGCGCAAGCTGGCGTACAGTGACATCGAACCCGACGTTCCCGTTACGCCACTGAAGAAAGCCGACCCAAGCATATGCCTGCGTGTACTCAAGAACGAGTTTGGAGTTGGCACGGACAGAATCATACGCCTGCGTGAAGAGGGCTACGACCCAACCGATGTGCAGAAGACGCTGAACAGGCTGTTCATAGAGGCGAAGAACGCAAGAACCGCCATAGGCGATGACATGAGCTACCTGAACTCTATCCTTTGGATAATGAAATCTTAATGAGGAGGAATCATATATGGCATACGAAATCAAATCCGTATCTTATCCCGCCCTGAAGCCAATCATGGAAATCGAGGCGGACGCACTGTCCGATATCGAATCCCTTACAGGCATGGCGGAGGGAAGCACCTGCAAGGTCAGTTCCACAACCTATGTCTACGATGAGGTCAACGGCTGGGCCGAAGCGGGAACTCAGGGTCAGGAACTCCCCGTGTTCCCTGAAGAGAACGGCAACTACCACCTCAAATGCGCCGTCACCAACGATGGAGCAACGCTCAGTTGGGTGGCTCTCACCTAAACACCAAAACACAAAGAATGCCGTCAGACGCAACAGAATGCGTTCTGACGGCGTTTTCTTTTCGGAGTATAGTTATTGCGAAAGTTGTCTAAGTTGCACTACGGCTCGCCTGAGCGCGTCAGCAACGTAAGCAAAGTCATCTTCCTTAGTTTCCGGGCAGAAGGACAGGCGGATGGTGGAGAGAGCCTGCCCTTTCATCAGCCCTGAGGCGAGGAGGGTACGGGACGGCTCATCTGAGTCGGCAGAGCAGGCGGCCCCGGCGGAGGCATACACTCCGAGGGCGTCAAGGGCAACGAGAAGCTCACGGGCGTTTATCCCATCGAAGCGGACGGATAGGATGTTGGGAACATGGATATCGTAGCCCCACGGCACATTGAGGGAGAACCCGCCGATGCCCAGCAGATTGATGGAGAGGGCGGAGACGTTGTGTTCAAGGTACTGCCTTGCCTCTTCCATGTGTTCCGTGCGGTACTTGAGGGCGTCCGCCATAGCGCAGGCGAGAGCCACGGGCGGTGTGCCGGGGAACGCATCTTCATCGGTGACGCCGCCTTTCATGTAGAGAAAGCCTATTCCGGGGTATCCGCCGAACTTATGCGCACCCGCCGCGAGAGCGTCCACACCCAGCTCCTTGACGTTCACGGGAATCTGACCGACAGCGGCGGTGGCGTCCGTGAAGACACGGTTGTGAGTGGATTCGTTTTTCACGATGAAATCGTATCTGTCCCCGGTCTCATTGTTGACGAGCATATGAGCAACGGCACTCCCGTCCGCAACGCCGAACGAACGGATAGACTCCACGGAGTCACGGACAGCCTTATGCTCGTAGGGCGAACACCATCCGATGTTCATGACGTTGACGGCGAAACGGCAGGCGGCTGTGGCGGACGGCGTGAACGCTATCTCCGTGGGAAAATCAGCGCCGATACACTCGGCGATATCCGCACGGGCTTTCTCCAACAAACTCCTTGCCACACGCCCATACTGGTGCGTACCGTTGGGGTTGGCGAGGAAGCCGTGCATATTGGTTTCCGCTATGGGAAGCACGGGGGCGGAGGCGGCGCAGTCGGCGTAGACTCTCCGCCATTCCATATCAGACATCGGCAATCTCCTCCTCAAACATTTCTATGGCGATGTGCGCCTTTCGTTGGTATCTGTGCTGTGCTTCGGATATCTTTTTGTTCCGGCAGGCATAACAGCATGTGGAGCGGCCCGACTTGAGGTTGCTCCCTATCACGATGTCTTCCGCACCGCAGTCACAACGGCACAGCCAACGAGGGGTGCTGTGCGACACTATCATGCCGTTGCGGAAGTCCACGGAAGAACTGGTGTAGTCGGCGTAGGAGCGGCCCAAGACCGTCCACGAACCGAATCTTTTCCCGGTCAGGTCAAGGGCGTGTCTGCCCATCAGAAGAACTCCTCGTCCGAGAATCGGTAGCCGTCTATGTTTTTGACACGATAGTTGAAGTTGTCCGGGTTGTCCCGCGTTTCGGGGTCGTTCTGCTTGGTTTCCACGAGGTCTACGAAAACATCGTAGGGGATGATTTCATCGTACTCGTCCATGATGACGAACTCCGTGGAATCGACCGTGTGATTCTTGAGCCACGTCTTCACCTGCGGCCATGTGTGCCATGTGACGGGCGGCTCAGACCATGTGTCGGACTGCTCCTGAAAGTGGAACAGCCAGCCGACAGAACTCTTCCCGATATGATGGGGAGATTCCGTGGTGGGTCTGTTCCGCACGGCGTAGTAGTTAGTTCCCATCTTTCTTCCTTTCTCCGTGGGCGCAGTAGAAATCTTTCTTCACGCACCCGTCAATCATGGGGCAGATGAGGTACGCCTGCCCGATGTCCATAGCGTTCTCGCACTCCCCACAACGAACGATGGACTTCGCTACGGCGGGCTGACTCTTCACACGCTCGATGCAGTTGCCCACCACTTTGGCATACGCTTCCATGAGCGCATCGTGAACATCGTCCTTGTTCATGCCGACCATATCTATGTATTCCAAGGCGAGTTCAGCCAAAGACTGAATCACCGCAGTACGGTTTATCAATTCATTCACGGATTACTCCTCCTCATCCTCGGCAGTAAGCTCGTTGTACAGCTGGGTAAACCGTCTGTTCCAACTGCGCATACCGCAGAAGAGAACGATTCCGAGGACGAGCCATTCCAAAGACACAATAATCTCAAGCATCAGTTTTCTCCTCTCTCAGCCACTCCAAAATGCACTTTACGCACTCCTTATGTGGGGGACAATCTTCCTTGGGCGGAACGGTACACCACATAGCGTCACAGCAGTGTTCGTCAAACCACTCCGCCATCTCTTCATCGGTAAGTTCCCGGATATATTCCGCATTCGTGCGTGTTCCGATGACCTCATCGTGACCGCACACGGGGCATTTACCTACCGTCATTCGGATACCTCCAGTCCGAGCCATCCTTCGATGTTGTCCGTTGGCTGGTCATTACAGCAGCAGTACAGAGGACATTCCTTGTCGCAGTCAACGTGGTATTCATTCCATGTGACATTGCCGTGATAGAGCAGTATCTTGGCTATCCACTCCGCAAGGTCATAGTCGGACAGAGAGCGGATGACATCGCCGTTGGTCATTCGGATACCTCCTCCAACCACTTAATCCAACATTTGTCGCAAGAATCTTCTTCGCATCCATATATGCCGCTAATAACACAAGTTATCTCATTGCGGATGTTTGCCAAAAACCTGCCAAGTTCTTCATCGTCCATACTGCGGAGCTTGTCAGCGTTGGTAGGTTCAACGGTTCTCGTTTCGCGGCAAGAAACACTGTCAAAATCCAAAAGGCAGGAATATTTCTCTCCGCATCTATCACAAACGGTAATTGGTCTATTCATTTCCTCACACCACCTATCAATTTCTTAATCTTTTCTACACATTCGGGGCATATCCACGTTGCCTTTGATGCCACCTTGCTTCCGGGATTTTCATAGCATCCGCAAATGGAACAGATATGGGACGGAACGACATCATCTTTTGCGTCCGGGCAACGAGGACAATAGTAATACGGCCCACAGTCAACTCTCATTCTCCCGCCTCTGCTTTCAACCACTCAAGCCAACAGCTATGACAATCAACGTGATTGTCCTCTAAGCGTTCGTTGCAAACCGCAACCGGGCAACTGTGAGCCACAATCCATTCTGCCAATTCTTCGTCCGTCATACTGCGGATGCGGTCGGCGTTGGTTTCTGTCTCATACCACATGCACTGTCTTCCGGGTTCGCGGTCTATACCTACATATCCGCATGACATGTCACACTTTTTACAATTCATTCGTTCACCTCTTCTTTCAGCCACTTAATCCAACATTCATGGCACTCAATATTCGGGCATTCCCATTTCGTCCATTTCACCCACGATGGACAAATACCAGCCGAATTAAGTGTCTTCGCAATATCTTCATCAGAAAGACTGCGGAAGACATCTCCATTGGTCTTGACCACATGATAGGAAATCGTTCCCGTTTCCATGTCGCAGTCATAGTGGTCAACCTTTCCGTGAATGGGCGCAGGATTCGTGGGGTTGGGATATTCGTTACTCATTACGGCACAGCTCCTTTAGATGAAACTCAAAGCAGTTTTCCGAGTGTTCATACTTCAGGTCTTCATCGTCAAGGTGTCCATACAAGACGCAGTATGGTTCGGCATTGTAATCTCTAACGCAGTTAACACAGTCCAAGCAAGTCATGTTCTTCTTTTTCCTTTCTTCATGTTCCATCCATGCAATCATTAATTCAGCGAAATCATTCATTCGCCCTCATCCACTGCACACGCATTGCTCGCCCAAGCCGGACAACAGATGCACTTGCGCTCGTATTCCTCATACATCCTGTTCCATATGCCGGTACAAAAGCACCGCTTATCTTCAGGGCCGAACTGTCCGCTGTCAGGGCGACCGTACTTTTTGCAGTCATCGTCAAGAGGTTTCCCCCGCATCTGCGCTCTTGTTTTTCGCTTCATTCATCTACCTCCGCCGGGATGATGGTCGGAGCGGCATGAATCCAGCTTACGATTGCAGATTCCTGACGGTTCAGATACTCCAAGCCACGAATCCCTAAATTGTTGGGAAGCTCGTCTATCAGCGCATCCCCATCAATCAGCCGCCCATGCTCTGCGGGGAGTTTGAAAACAGTTTCTTCCACACGCCCAAGGCGATGAAGTCCCTTTTCTCCGAGCGTGTTGCAATAAACGCCGCCGAAGCGTTTGTTCTCGATAATGATTTGGACTGTCTTGTCTTCGGGAAGCTCAAGCCCCTCTATAACAATGCTCATTCGTCTACCTCCTCCTTCGCCCATTCGGAAAGCATGTGTACATGACCAAGGCTCCTGTCGCAATTTATGCAGTATATTCGGGCCGATTGCCATGTCTCATATTCCTCATATCCACAGGGCTGAGCATTAAAGTCATAGCGTTGATGGACACGGTAATTATGCTTCGTATATACGCCTTCTTTACTGTGGCAATATGGGCATTCCCTCATTTGGCTTCCTCCTCTGCTTCGATGATGGGAAATTTACGAACAAAGTTAAATATAGATAGCCAAGATTCGTAATCTTCCATGTCCTCACACGCTTCTGCCTGCGCCAATTCAAGCCGTATTGCATCAAGCATCTTTTCTCGGTCAATCAGCCGTCCATGCGGAGGGAGTTCAACGGACTCATATTTCTTATAACCATTTTTCCATGTGGTGCTTACAGTTCCGTCGGGATTGATTTTCACCAACAAAGGTTCGTCTTTCGGCATTTTTATGTTTTTAATCAGTATGCTCATACTTTTTCCTCCATCCTTACCGGGTTAATCGTGTTCGCCCACAGAGATACGCCACACACGGGGCATGTGATGTGACAGAGACTTACCTCACACGCTTTGTATTGGATGCGTGACCCACACTCACGGCAAGTGACCTCGTACACGGGGACGGGTTTTCTCTCAATCACTTCCATCGTTCACCTCTTCCGGCCGCGCGGGAATGGGCATCCAGTAGATAACAGTTCCCTCCCAATAATCGCCGTTGTTATCATCAAATATAGGCTCTCCATCTCCATCAAGCCCATAGTACGTTGCGAGAAACATATCATACGCATCCGTAAAGCACAGAACATCGTGGAACTCTTTGGGAAGTTCCTCGCTTATGGATATCCACTTGGGAATTTGCGTGGTCAGTTCCTCTATGGCGTCTGCGGCCTCATACATAAGGTCTGTCCAACATCCGTCCGTGTCTCGCTCATTGCATTTACCGCCCGCACATACACGGAGCTTTTCCATCAGTTCCTCGTTAGTCATTCTTCTCCCTCCTCTACCTCTTTCTTTTCGTACCGGCTACAGGCGGGCGTGTTCTCATAGCAGAGGTCATGCTTCAGGTCACAGCAGAGGCTCCAGTCACCCATGCCCATGTAGTGTTTGCAGGACGCACAGTAACGGGGGAAACCGGGGAGTTTCTGCCAGTGGGTAACAACGCCGTCCCACTGATACTCATCGTTCTCGAAGATGGGTACTCCGTGCTGAAACCCGACAAACCATCCGATGTAGATTTCATCGTCATCGGCGTAGAGCAGGACGTGTTCGCCCTCTACCGGGAACTTCTCGCTGACGGGAATCCAACGTGGGACGTTGTTCAGGTAGTGTTTCCACGCCTCCTGCGCCTCACCAACGGCGGACTCTATTGCTTTCGCCGCCTCGACCATCAGACTGTGGTCTTCCAATCCGCCCGTCTCCTGTATGCACACACGGCGGTTACGGAGCCTTCGGCAGAGGGCGGCGTAGTAGGTATCTGTCATATGATTCGGTCATTCCTTCCGTTGATAACGTCCGAGATGGCGTTCATGCTCCGGGTAAGACCGTTGACGATGTGGCCGAGCATGACATCACGGTTCTCCAGCTTAGTCTGAAGAGCTTCTATGGCATCGGCGGCGGCGAGAACCATAGCCGTTTCACAGGTGGTGTAGTCCGTGTAGATTTCTTCACCGTGCTCATCACGGACAACCTTTATCTTGTCCTTGAACATGCAGTGGTCGCAGTCGCAGATGGTGGCATCTTCGACACGCTCTCCAACGCTTTCATCCCAGCAGTCACGGATACACCGTACCAGTTCAGAATAGTCCGTCATTCCTTATCTCCTTTCTTTTCACGGCGGCGCAGGACAGCCCTGTGCGCCCACACATATTCACAGAACGGCTCCCAGTTCATGCGAACCTGAGAGTACACGTCCACCTTCTCGGAATTGAACTTATCCCAGTGCGGCCAGTGGTCGATGACGACTTCCCACTCGCACTTGCTCCAGTAGTAATAGAGCAGGTCTTTGCGCATCTGTTCGCAGAAGAGGTCACGCTCGGTATCCTTATATTTCCGGGCGGCTTTCTTCAGACACTCCAAGAAATACCCATGATTGAAGACGTTGTGGATTTTTATCGTCTTTGCGTTGGAGTCACCGATGTAGACGTTCCATGTGAGTTCAGTTCTGTCCATAATTCTTTTCCCACCATTCCTTTGCTTTCTCCGGGGTGTCGAACTTGAGGTCATCCATGTACAACGCCTGCGCTACCCACGGCTCTCCGTAGGCGTAGCCGTCAGCCACCATGTTTCCCTCTTCGTCCTGAATGTAGTTGACGTAGAGCATAAGCTCGGTGCTGTTATCTCCGTATGTATTCTTGGGCATTATTCGTCCACCTCTTCCATATAAAACCATGACCGTGGGGGTCTTGTAATGCTCACCAAATGTGACCACATTCCACTTTCCTCCCATCTCTTTAGGCTTTCCAAGGGCTTCATTTCTTCGTATATCTTCAAGTCCGAAATGTGCCAGCCGTAGAGCGGCTTCCCCTTTGCGTATTTATAGAGTTCTTTCGGCTTGACAAGGCTTCCGGCGGAAAGTTCAGCAAAGTCGGTGCGGCACGGCATATACTGTTCGCACCAATCACACACGAACTCGCCAATAACATAACCCGAAAGGAATTGTGTTGCCGAATCTGCGCCGTCTTTCGTACAGTAGATGTAGCACTTGAATGGACGCTCCGCTTTAGGCCCGGTCTTCCGCACCTCCATGCTCTTTTCCCCGGAGGCAATCAGTGCGCACCACTTTGGCTTGATACTGATGAGAACCGCATTATTCATGGTCATATTTCCTTCCATCTGCAACCGTCACAGCTTCCAACGTGCGCCTGCCTATACAGACCACATTTCTCGCACAGGAAATTGCGGCAGTCCAAAAGTTTCTCGTACAGTTCGCTGATGGCATCGTCAGCCGTCATAAGGAGCGCCACGGTTTCTGCGTTCTCGGAGAACTTGAACGGCATAGCCTGCGCTTTTCTGCGACAGCTATCCGCCAGACCTATGTAGTCTTTCATGCGTGTGCCTCCATAGCGGAATAAATCTCGTCGGGCAACTCCTTGACCATGACCGAGCCGTTAGTAAGGCAGACGAGGGAGACTGGAATAGCTTCTGTCACTGGGGCGCTCGGATGCTTTTTCAGGCGCTCAACGGATACGATGTGGTTGGGGTTGACGTAGACCTCTTTCGGCCCGTACATCGTTTGCTGGGCATCGTAGTAGAACGAGTGAAGACGAATCAGGGGCGGCATCAGGACTCCTCCTTGGGGCGGAAAGCGCCCAGAAAATTCTCCGTGGTCGTGACCACCGTTACGAAGAACGCCTCGTCCGGGGTGATGTTGGAGATGCCAATGGAATCGTACTGCTCATGTACGAACTTGGCGATGATGTCGAACGCCTCCGCCTTTATCTCCTGCGAGGACGCTCCGAATGTGAACCCCTTATTCATTTTCTTCCTCCATTTCTTTTTCTTCCATGTGTCTGATATGGATATTGATGAACACGGTTGTGCAGATTCCTATATATGCTATGAGATATTTGCCGAACTCAATCAGCCACCGCATCGGATTCCCCCTTCTTCATCATGCCGTTGGCACGGTTCCTGTACTTCTGTGGCAGGTCGAGCACCGTGATGAGGATGTAGTCCTCGGAGAAGACCCACACCTTTTCGCTCCAGACCCGGATGATGACCGGGCGTGAGTTGCGGTGCGAAACGTAGTCGAGGTAGCGTCGCAGACCGCCGTGGGTATCGTCACGGGCTATTCCGTTGTCTAACGCTTTCCTTGCCAGTTTCTCTACGGCGCTTCGGTTGACGCCCACACGCTTCCGTGCGCGTTTGTCACCGTGGCGTGTGATTATCATGAATCACCCACCGCCTTGTTGATGCGGTCGGCAAGGGCTTGCAGTTCCGCCAACTTTTCCAGCGGCTTGTACCATACTGCATCGTCATTGTCCCATGCCCATACATCGCCCTCGTGAAGCTCTCCGTACAGACCGTCACAGTCCATACCGCACCATAGTTTAATCCACCGCACAAACCGCTCGGCTTTCTTACCGTCGAGTATTTTCATGTACATGATGGATTCTTCCCACTGTTCCGCCGTGGGTTTCTCTATGAAATTCAGGTTATCGTCAAAGGCGGCGACAGCGCCCATGTTTCTGTAGCATTCGTCCTCATAGGCAATGCAATCCGCCTCATTGTCGAACTCCGTTTCGTCAAAGGCGTAATATGTTTTCTCAACTCTCATGGCATCTTCTCCCTTCTTGTCTCTGAATTTGTGTGTTCTGTTTTCTATACACCACGGGCATCCGCCGTGGTTTCTGCATGTGCAGTCTATGGCTTTCGCCCCACGGTAGGGCTTGCGCTTCTCCTTGCCATGCTCTATGGCTTTGTCAAGGCTCATTTGGTGTACTCACTGTAGGGATGGAGCGGCTGTCCGCAGAACGGACAGAACACCCAGTAATCCTGCCCTCGGCATTCGTCATCATCACTAAACAGAAAAGCGCCACAGATTGAACACGCATAGCTCTGTACGTTGTTGATGACAAGTTCGACCTCAATCATGAATCATTCTCCATTCCCGCACCATCTGTAATCTCGGCGCGTGTCATGCCAGTCCACGCCTTATACGAAGCGTTTTCCATAAGGTCGCTTGGTGCTACTCCACACACCTTTCGCAACGCCTCTTCGGTTAGGCGATATAGAAAAGCCTCGCGTTCCTTCTTACTTGGGTTTTGGGGCTTTGGCGGAAGTAATCCGTTTTTCGCCGCGATAGCGGTTGGATTATATTTATGCTGTCCCATCAGCCCACTCCTTTCATTTGTCCAACTCTTCCAGCTTTGCAAGGATGAGACAAGCCGTTGTCAGTTCTACCGCGTGTCTCGCACCGCTGATATCGCCCTTGATAAGCAACACAGTCGCAAAGATGAGTTCCGCCACCGCCCAAATCGTGTACCATGTCTTCATCATTTACGCCGCCCTCCTATTCCACTTGGCAATCGCTCCCGCCGGGTCATGGCTCCAACTGATGTAGCATCCGCAGACCGGGCATCCGACCCAGCCTCTTACGAACATGCCACGAAACACACGAAGTTCTGATTTACCTCCGCAGTGGGGGCAGTTGATTAAGGGTTCTCCGTCTATGACAATCGAATTGTTCTTTTTCTTGGACATCACTGTGCCTCCTTTCTGTTGAACACGTTGGCCACCGCCATCGCCGGAGCGTTCACACTGAAGCGGGCGGCGTAGATTTTCGTTGTCGCTACACTGCTGTGGCCCATCGTCTCGGAGATAAGTTCCATCGGAACATCGTTCTCCAAGAGGACGGATGCGTAGCAGTGACGTGCTGCGTGGGATCTGCAGGATTTCTCCTCGCCCAGGACAGCCTTGGTGTAGTGCTTGATTCGCTCGGAAAGTTCTATTCTGGACATCGGATTCCATCCGCCCTGGGCGTTCACCGATCCGAACAGCCAATCATCATCGGAAACCCAAGAGGGACGAAGACCGCTTTCGAGGTACTCGCGCACCGCTTTCTGCGAAGCTTCGGAGAAGACCACGGCGCGGGGCTTGTCACCCTTGGTGTCCTGCGGATACGCCACACCGTTCCCCCAGTCCAGGTCGCACAGCCGGAGCGAACGAATCTCGCTGTTCCGCAACCCGGACTGGAGAAGCATGGTGACCTCGGCTTTCTCACGCAGCCACTTGGAAGACCGTCTTCCGAACTTGGGCTTGTCGCAGGTGATCAGGGCTTCGGCGTCCTCGTCCGTGAGGACGTGTTCATAGGGTTTGTTGCGCTCCACGTTCAGCTTCTTCTTGGGAGGCATCAGAGTGTCCAGGAAGAACGGCTTGTCCACGATGCCACACGCTACGGCGAAGCTTGACAGGCAACGGATGTGCGTGAGGTAGAGAGCCATAGTGGTTATCTTCACATCGGTGTCAAGCTTGAACCGCATCACGGCTTCCACGCCGATGTCTTCCGCACCGCTGCGCTCCATGCTCTCTCGGAGCATTCGGTACGTCCGGGCGTAACTGCTGATGCTGTTCTCGGACAGCTCGTTACGCTTCATGTTGTCCATGTACAGGCTCACAGCCCTGTCATACTTTTCAAACATCTTCTCGATGCCTCCTTTCTTCGTCACTTAATAGTGAATAACAAGCCCAAAATATCAGAGCGCATATTGCACAAATTTCATCCGCCGTTTATGGCTGAGTTGACCAGACGAATGGCCTCGCGGATGCTCTCCGCGCTGACGGTCTGACTGAATACCTCTTGGTCTCCGTATTCGGTGGTAAGGAATACTACTATGGTGTATTCTTTCTTCACCGTCTGATTCTTCTGCTGTCCTCTCAGAGTATCCATTGCTCTTCACCTCCATCAAATTTAACTATGCAGTCCTGCGTGACCGTGAACTCCTTTGTCTTCACAGTACCGATGACCTTGGCGGGCGGATAGTAGCCTCCATTGGCAACGCAGAGGATTTCGGTAAAGCTGTCGAGGCTGTACCAGTTGTCGCAGAACGCCGTGACGATGTGCTCTCCTCTGCGGTCTTCCACGCAGAGCTTATCTCCGGCGTTCACCTGCACGTTGGCGGGCAGTTCGTACAGAAACGCACGGCTGTCTGACTCGTGATGCTTGCAGTACACAAGGTTGTGGTGTTTCATTCTCTCCATACCTCCATTTGTTTTTGTTCCAGATATTCTTCAATCTGACGCTGCAGCTTGACTACGGATGAACCGTGACGGCGCATACACGCAAGGTCTGCCAGTATCTCCAGCTCGTTCTCGGAGCCACGGAACTTGACGTACAACTCGGCCAGTTCTTCCAAGGTGTATCCGCCAAGCTTTGAGGAGAACGTCCGTGCGGTGCTGCGTCTTTCCGATGGGGTCTGTGACAGCGGAGCGAACATGTCCTCGTTCCGTTGGGCGCGACCGCGGAGCGTGTTGTATCTCACCCCAATCATGCGGGCGAAATCCGCAAGGGTCATGAGTGTTCCGTTGTAGTTCACCCAGTATTTGTTCTTGAGTGTGCTGATGTTACTCACCGTCCTTTGGCGGCATATAATAACATCCCGTGTCAAGTGGATTTGGGCATAAAAAAAGAACCGCACGTTTCCGTGCAGTTCTCGATGATTGTTGTGTGGATTTCTACTTGAGGTCTATCTTAAACATGCCATATCCTATGCCGTGTTCCGTTTTGAACTTTACCCTGTCGGACAGCAGACGAAGGTCATATATTTTTTTCTCTTCCTCTTCCGTAAGCTTGTCGGTGAAGAACGCAATCTTCAGCTGCGCAAAACTCCATGACAGATCTGCGGGGATTCCCATGAGAACGATGTCTTTGTTTCCATCGGACAGTTCCTTGCCTATCCTCGTCATCTCCACGGCCCTGGCCACGTCCGTCATCTTCGGCTCTTCCGGCCTGTTCTGCTCTATCTCTTCAAGACTCTTTTGCACAAGCGAAAACAACGCCTCGTCCGAACCCAAGCCAATCTCGGCCAGGTGTTCCTTTATCTCCGCCCCGGTCGGCACTGGGTCTTTCTCTTTATTGAGGCGCAGCGCATTGTCCACGCTCAGTTTCACTCCGTCTCTTTCACATTCTTCCATCGTGCAGGCGGCGAAATCTATGTCAAGTTCATCCGTAATATCCGGGCGCTCTTCCATAATCTGATTCACATATTGGCGAATCCCGTCATATCTCGGATGTGCAAAATATTTCTTCAGTTCTTTCTTTGTCATTTTCATCTCCCCTTTTATATAATAATAGTGCCTTGACTCAAAAGAATCAAGGCACTTTTTAAATCTCTATGGTATACCCAAGCATGGACAGCTTGCAAATCTCCGTGACCAGACCGTAGCTCACGAAGTTCTTTCCGGCGTCTGGGTGTTCCGCATCCGCCACGAACCTGGTCGAAAGGTCAAGTGACCAGCTGTTCGTTTCCTCATCCCACAGCACGAGTTCGTATTTCTCCTCGCCGCTTTCCGTGCCGTCATCGTAGCGCACCCACGCTTTCTTCACAGCTTTTGCCATTATATAATCCCCTTTCTCATAAATGTTTCGAGGGACATCTCCCTCGGTTTTTTACAGCGTTTCCAAAAGAAATGACCGTAGGTATCCTCGTCATACCCACGGGCGTTTTTCTCCAACAGATATTTGTCTATGGTCTTCTTTTCCTCTTCCGTGTGCAGCGTCACACGATGCAACGGTGTAGCTCCAAGAGGATTGAACATCTGATTGTTCGTTTCCACCACGATGCAGATGCACTCAGCGGATTTCTTCCTACTCATTGCAGTACTCCTCGCGGTAGAAACGGATGTACTCCTCAATGTTCGCCTCAACCAGTTCGATGAATCCCTCCAGGGTATTGGTTTCCGTAGGAACTCCGAACATGTAATCCTTGATGCCGTAGCCCTTTCGCTGAAGGTACGCATCGAAAGACTCATTCCCATCGAAATCAGTTTCTTTGCAGATCTCGATGATGTAGTTGCCGAAGCGATACGTTTCAAGCAGACTGTTCTGCGCCTTTGTGAATCGTTTCACAGCAATTCTCCTTTCCTTTTTCTTTCGGCTCAAAGTCGGCGTAGCAGAAGCCCCAGATGAAGCCAATGTCTTTTTTGCAGTTCTCC